>ERZ1046568.1093-NODE-1093-length-19981-cov-6.230001_pt1 | contig 19981 bp, 18 predicted proteins | sample MGYA00383092_ERZ1046568 | MGnify/ENA primary metagenome ERZ1046568 (study PRJEB29581, sample SAMEA5548362) | metagenome | biome: marine; feature: coastal; material: water | depth 1 m | study: Short-term variability in the microbial, nano- and picoplankton... | reverse complement strand
CTTCCAACGCTAGGCTTTGAGATATTGAATACACTAATTGTTTGTCCGGATGGGAGACGAGTGGATGTCTCGGTATTTGATAATCCAATGATGGTTTTGGGTCAATTAATGCAAAACGACTTTGTGCTAATGGAAAAGCGTGGCAGTGAACACGTTCTTACTGGTGCAGTTCTATGTTTTCCTGCATCCTGGCGTCTTCATGAAAAAGCTGGACGTTCACTAACTGATATTCATGTACCGGTAGAAGAATATAATGAAGAAATAGCTCGTCGAGTGCAGCGTTTATTCGATGGGATAAAAATTGGTCGCCCTATGTGGAGATTTAACCAGCTTTGGTATGAAGATCCAGAATTGTTTCAACCTCGCTCGAGCTCACAACCTCGGCGCGTCGGTTTCGACCAAATTGACGGACCTTACTATCGGACGGAACGCCAGACATTACTCCGTTTGCCGGTGTCTCGCGCTGTTTCATTCGCAATTCATACTTACCTGCTGCGCCGCGAGGATATTCTATAGAAATGTTGGATAAGCGAAATACAATTTTAATATATTAAAATTTTTTCACACTACTTCGAATTAATAAATATAGCAGCGCTAAGCACCCAATAAATTTGCCAGCAACTCAAAAAATTTGTCATTTACTGCAAAACAATTTTCTGGTTATAGCTGTCAATCAGCATTACCCTTCTGGAAGATTTTAAAGTTAGTTAACTTTTGCGAGTTCCAATTAAAGAAGTTATTCTTCTGTCAATTTAACTATCTATTTTTTCGCCAATAATCGCAATAGCCTGCTGATAAACGGTGGCGGCGTTCCATTTTTTTATCACGGAAAAATTAGGTTGACCTTCTTGATAACCTTTGCCTCGCTTCCAACCTTTTTTGCGCAGATAATTGGCAGTTGATGCGAGTGCGTCAGTTTGGTTATAAAAATCAATCTGTCCATCGCCAGTAGCATCTACCCCATAGATCAGTGCATTGCCTGGTAAGAACTGTGTGTGCCCAAGCTCCCCATGTTTAGCTCCTCTGGTCATAGCTGTAATCGATCCTTGATCGACTAATTTTAGAGCGCTGAGAGCGTGCGGTTGGAAGAATGCTGAACGGCGGCAATCATATGTCAGTGTGATTATGGCCGAAACGATAGGGCTATCACCCATAAAACTACCAAAAGCGGTTTCCATGCCGTGTATGGCTATTAGTACACCCGCTGGTACACCATATTTCTTTTCCAACGTTGCATAAAAGTTTGGGCTTCCGGCCTTCCGCTTGCGACCTCGTGCTACAATTGTTTCTGCACCGCGTGTTTGCATGAATTTAGATAACGAATACCTGAAGGTTTTTTGATTGCGATCTGCTGAGATGGTATCTGTTGCGTAATTTGCTTGTGAAAGAGCACTAAGCCCAGGAGCCTTGATACCTTCTTTCTTTGCTATTTTTGCGAATGCAACTTTCCACTGGTTGAAACCTGAAACCGTGTTACCACATTGGATAGAAAATGCTGCATTTGCAAATAAAATAAAGCTAAAGGTAAGAGCTAGAAGTTTCAAAGCGTTTCTTTTCAGGACATGGTAAGTGGTGCTGTGGTTATGCTAATTCTAGGTGCAACTGCCAAGGAAATCCTTGTGCTATAACTGAAGCAATACGAATTAAAGAGTTCAGTCTTTGTGTATTATTTTCATCTTCTCATAAAGAATGTTTGTTTTACTTTGAAACGGTTCGCCACTAACACGCCAATAAAAAAATTCACTAAACAGAAGTTTGGCACTTCTTTATAGATTTGAAATACGAAGGGCATTCATAAATTTGTGGCAAAATCACCGTACTAAAAAAAGGCGCCCAATACTGAGCACCTTAAGTTAGTTGATATTTGTCGTGTCTAGCAGCTGTAATACATGCCAAACTCGACAGGATGAGGAGTATGCTCGTATGTTTCAATCTCTTCCATTTTTAGTTCGATATAGCCTTCGATTTGGTCTTTGGTGAACACGTCACCGGCCATTAGGAAATCCATATCAACACTGAGCTCTTCCATAGCTTCTCGCAAAGAGCCACAAACTGTTGGTATGCCGGAAAGTTCTTCAGCGGGTAGATCATACAAATTTTTATCCATTGCTTCACCAGGATCAATTTTATTTTTGATACCGTCAAGGCCGGCCATTAGAAGGGCTGCAAAGCAAAGGTACGGGTTTGCAGAGGGGTCAGGAAAACGGGCTTCAACACGCTTGGCTTTTGGAGACTCTGCCCATGGGATGCGAATACAACCAGACCGGTTGCGTGCAGAATAAGCACGCAGTACTGGTGCCTCAAAGCCGGGAATTAAGCGTTTGTAGCTATTAGTCGAGGGGTTAGTGAAGGCGTTAAGCGCCTTAGCATGCTTTAAAATACCACCAATAAACCAAAGCGCTTCATTCGAAAGATCTGCATATTTGTCACCTGCAAAAATTGGTTTTCCATTCTTCCAAATCGACATGTTAACATGCATTCCAGTACCGTTATCGCCGGCGATGGGTTTAGGCATGAATGTGGCTGATTTACCATAGGCTGCAGCCACGTTGTGGATCACGTATTTATACTTCTGTAGCTCATCGGCTTGTTTGGTAAGCGACCCAAATATCAGCCCAAGTTCATGCTGGCAAGAAGCGACTTCATGATGATGTTTGTCTACCTTCATGCCTAGCCGTTTCATAGTAGATAACATTTCTGATCGGAGGTCTTGGGATTCATCCGTCGGATTAACGGGAAAGTAACCACCTTTAACACCAGGACGGTGACCCATGTTTCCCATTTCATACTCTGTGTCAGTATTCCATGACGCGTCTACTGCATCCACTTCGTAAGATACCTTGTTGATAGAATTCGAGAATCGTACGTCATCAAACAAGAAAAATTCTGCTTCTGGCCCCATGTAGGAAACATCACCTATACCAGAGGAAATCAAATATGCTTCGGCTTTTTCGGCGGTGCCGCGTGGATCCCGTTCATAAGCTTCACCAGTATCGGGTTCCACAACAGAACAATGTACGCAGATTGTTTTTTCAGCATAAAAAGGATCTATGTACGCGCTTTCTTGGTCTGGCATCAACTTCATATCTGATGCTTCAATTGATTTCCAACCAGCAATGGATGACCCATCGAACATAAAACCCTCCTCAAGAAAGTCTTCATCAACCTGATCGGCCATGACGGTCACATGCTGAAGTTTACCGCGCGGGTCTGTAAATCGGATGTCTACGTATTCTGCATCTTCTTTTTTAATGAGGTCTAGCACAGGGTGAACCATATTCAATTTTTCCTTTATTTTATTTAATCATGTTACAGAGCATCCGAACCGGTTTCGCCCGTCCGTATCCGGATTGTTTGCTCAACGCTTGAGACGAAGATTTTTCCATCACCAATTTTTTCAGTTTTGGCAGCTAGGACTATGGCGTCTACTGCAGCATCTACTTGATCATCATCAAGAACTACCTCAATCTTCACTTTGGGCAGAAAGTCTACAATGTATTCAGCGCCTCGGTACAGTTCTGTATGTCCTTTTTGACGGCCAAATCCTTTGACTTCAATAACACTTAATCCTTGGACACCAACCTCCTGTAAAGCCTCTTTTACCTCGTCAAGCTTGAAAGGCTTAATTATTGCTTCGATCTTTTTCACGACGTAGCTCCTCCTGCAAAGTAGCAGATTTGGACCATCTGCTGATTGTGGCGTCTATGGTGTTGATTAAGGTACAACTAAGACTCATTCTATTTTTGCACTGAGTGATTTAAATATGTGCACTTTGCACAAAATTTAATCGAAACTGAATCGGGTAGCTGCTACTGAACGATGCCGTCTATCAACACTTAAAAGTTGTACGTATATCCATGGACCAAATAAATAAATGTCCTAATTATCGATTTTGTTGCGTGCGATCGTTGATCCTAATTTTGCATTAAAAAATTATTTTTTATGACGACGGTTTAATTAATATGCAAAAATAGGGACTTAACCGCAGAAAATGGATTGCCAGATCCTTGTACACCATCTGAATATATATTCATTGGAATGAATAACTGTAAAATTTGTTGATTAAAAATTTTGTGCTGTGTCAGATAAATTTCTCTCGCATCCTTGGGTTGGCTTTGCTAAGGAGAAAAGTATTGCGGGTGTGGCGGAATTGGTAGACGCACCAGATTTAGGTTCTGGCGCCTTTGGCGTGGGGGTTCGAGTCCCTTCACCCGCACCATATAACATCCTTATCCCATTCATTTCTTTAGATTAATTTAATCAAGGAATGATATTTTGGCACACATTCAGTACACAGTTAAGCGTTCAGGAAGCTATTACTACAACAGTGGGGCTCCCAGCCATCCCGTTGATTCTGGTGATGCGTATGTGAGATGATCGCCGTCTTAAAATCAGGACGATAATCTAGCGTTTTCCAAGAGGATCATAGCTATATTGGATGCCTAATAGCAAACGCCGGGTCTAGAAAAGTCCGCTGCCGTCTGTGCTGCGCCAAGCATATATCCAATGTGTTGGATAGGTGGGTAAAGACGGACTTTGTGGGATAGCCTATCACAGCCTGATCCAAACCTTCGAGGATCGCGTTAAGGATGTGGACTGCCTGATTGATTTATTACATCAGCTGAGTGCGCAGAGGTAAATAACTTTGATAGGGAATACTTATAGTAAGGGGTATTTCCTAGATAAATTCAGAAGTTTGTGTTTGCTATCTTGCCAACTGAATAATTAAATCGAATTAAATCTGTAAGTTTGTATATTACGTTACTTATACTCCTATAGGGTACCCCCGCACTCCACTGAAATACCAACGGGGGGGTAGGTATCCCTTTGGTGTGGGGGGGATATCAAGTACTATGTATTCTGGTCATGCCATGCTCAACTCATGATCGTTAGGAACTAAGGGGACAATCATTTTCTCATAATACAACTGTGGGCCGTGACTGACACGGCAAAGCACTTGTGAATTTCATCATTTTGTAGCTGTGGTCGGGTACTACAACCATAGCTATAAAGTATACCTCGTGTGCTATAGGTATAGCTGGTTCTAAATCTACGTCCTCAGGCCAAACTTGACGAATGGGAACGGTTCTGCACCTTCGTCAGACCGCACGGCGCGCACAACGAAAAAAATCTTTATAAAGCGCTCAGAGACCAACTACAGTGAATTGGCAAGTATCCCACCAGTCCGTCTAGGTTCCAATTTTTGCGCAATAAGATGATAAAATTCTGTCAGTAGCGGCGCAAAAATCATGCGCCGCGACTTTGTAATGACACAAGAAAATTTGGACTACAAACCCCAACGAGCTGCGGTCTTAATGAAGAAACCTTGGGCCTTTTTCAATTCAATCCAGCTATCAACATAGTTGATCCAAACTTGATCATTTTGTGGCAACAGCATTGCTATCGGGGTGGGTGTGCGTGCTTTTGAAACTTCAATTTGCCTTAAATTTGGAAACTTTGTCAGTAAAGTTGACCCTTCTATATTTGAGGTTACAAAGACATCAGCACGGCCTGATAAAACTTCTTGAAATCCGCGTGCCGGCGCCTCTACGACAACAATTTCTGCAGCAGGAAACCAATTTCGGACTTTTGCTTCAAATGTAGTTCCAAGAGTTGTTGCCACCTTAACATCGGCAGCATTGATAGAACTCCAATCATTGAAACGATCTTCTTTATCGCTTGTAGTAAAAGGCAAGATCTCAATGGAAATATAACTATCGGAGTACCCAGCAGCTTTCATTCGGGCTGGACTGATCGAGGCGGAACCAGTTAAGTGATATTTTCCAGCAACAATACCATTGACCAGAGTTTTCCAGTCTGTTGGTACAAATTCAAGTTCTACGCCAAGGTCAGCAGCAAGCTCGGTCATAATGTCGATGTCGTAACCGACATAAGCATTTGTTGCAGGGTCGCGAACAGACATTGGGTTCCAATCACCTGTTGTGCCTACTTTCAGAATTCCATCGCTGAGTATCTCGTTCAGTGCTGATTGTGCGCTTGCGGGAGAGGTCAGTAATGTAGTGGCACAGGCCGCAGCGAGGCCCAATTTCTTAAAAAGGTTCATTTTTTTCTCTTTTTCATATTTTTATTTAAGGGTAATGCCTTACGTCTATTGCCAGTACCTGTGTATAGGTGGTTGAGAGTGATAACATAAAAGATCTGAGCTAATTTTCAAGGATCTGTCCATGTCTGATAGAAGAAAAGCAATCGAAGTAAGGAATTTAAATAAGTGGTATGGAGAGTTTCATGCCTTGAAAGATGTAAGTGTTACAGTCTCCCACGGTGAGCGTATTGTGGTGTGTGGTCCTTCCGGCTCTGGTAAGTCAACGTTGATTAGATGCATTAACTCGCTAGAGGAATACGATTCTGGTAATATATTTGTTCAGCAAATCGAAATGAAGGATGAAGCCTCCATTAACAAAATTTTCTCCGAAATCGGAATGGTTTTTCAGCAATTCAACTTATTCCCTCACTTAAGTATTTTGGATAATCTCACACTTGGGCCGATTAAAGCGCTTGGACTGTCGAAGACTGACGCAGAAGAGCGTGCGATGAATTATCTTAAACGTGTCCGTATTACAGATCAGGCCAATAAAAAACCAAGTGCTTTGTCTGGTGGCCAACAGCAACGTGTTGCTATTGCGCGTTCTCTTTGTATGGAGCCGAAAATCATGTTGTTTGATGAACCCACTTCGGCTTTGGATCCTGAAATGATTGCAGAAGTTTTGGACGTGATTGTTGATTTGGCTGAGGATGGAATGACCATGATTTGTGTTACCCATGAGATGGGATTTGCCCGCCGTGCTGCAGATCGGATGATATTTATGGATCAAGGTAAAGTGATTGAAACTGCTGAGCCAAAAGAGTTCTTTGAAGCGCCTAAATCAAAACGTTGTCAAGAATTTCTTAGCCAGATTTTACAACACTAAGGGGTCGTCATGAAACTCAAGTTTTCATTATGGCTTGTTATTCTTTTGGCCTTAGCAGGATGTAGTTCACAGCCAGGAATATGGGGTTGGTATGTGATAGACCCGCGCACTGTTGCGGGATATAATAACATAAGATTTTTGCTTAACGGGTTTGGCGCTACAATTCTTTTGTCATTAATCGCTGCCGGGTTATCGATGATCATTGGTCTTATGGTTGCTTTGCCAGGGATGTCTACAAACCGTTGGATTAGTTTTCCGTCAAGAATTTATGTTGAACTTGTCCGTGCTATTCCTTTGTTACCTATGCTGTTCTGGGTGTTTTATGGTCTACCAGTAGTACTAAAAAGCTTTGGTATAACGGTTAGCATCGATGCATTTTGGGGAGCTATTATAACTCTGGCAATATCAGACAGCGCCTTTACATCTGAAATTTATAGATCTGGCATTCAGTCTATCAATAAAGGTCAGACAGAGGCTGCTAAGACAGTTGGGCTGAATTATTCGCAAACAATGCGATATGTAATCTTGCCACAGGCGATCAAACGAATTCTCCCACCTTTGGCCAATCAATTTATTTATATCGTGAAGATGTCTGCTTTTGCTTCTGTTATAGGTATGCAGGAATTGACCCGTCGTGCAAACGAGTTGGTTGTGACTGAGTATCGGCCACTAGAGATTTATACTCTATTAATTCTAGAGTACCTTATTTTAGTTCTTATAATAAGTTTTTTTGTGCGGTGGTTGGAGCGTAAAATGGGTTCCGACGAGAGCAAGTAATCGTTTACAGCCTAAATAGGATGAAGTTTATAAAGAAAATAGGCTTACCTTTGTTGTATACTTGCTTTGTTACTAATATTTTCTACTCCACGATTTTTTCAAACTCCAATAGTATGGATCGCAGTGTGGTGATTATTTAAAGGATATAAAAATGAGTTGGACACAATTTTTAAACGATACAATAGTTCGATTTAGCGTATTGCAAAAAGAAACCCCTGAGATGTTTGCAGGTTTTGGTGTTATGTCAAAGGCGGCAAAGAAAAATGGAGTTCTTGATGAAAAAACAAAAGAGTTAATTGCTTTGGGTATCGCCATTTCCACCCGTTGTGAAAGTTGCATAGCTTTCCATGTTAAGTCTCTGGAACGTCTGCATACTTCTCGGAACGAGCTATGCGAGGCTTTGGAGATGATTGGCTACATGGGAGGTGGGCCGTCCATCGCTTTTGCTGCTAAAGCGTTGGAGGCCTTTGATGAATTTAGCAAAGCTTAAGTTATTTTGCCAAATAGATGTTTAAAACTGTCTGACCCTGAAATTGCCTATAAAATAGGGCAAGCTCGTCAAATGGTTTTCAGGTCACAATACCTAACTTTGTATTCTGCACTAATTAAATGGTGTAATTTTCTTACGCCCGTTTGACTAATCCTACTACAAAGAGGACGATGATGGCTCCAATCGTTGCGTGGATGATAGAACCCAAAATTCCCGTAGCGATCGAAAAGCCCAGCATTGGAAAAATTAGTCCAGCAACAAAAGCGCCAATAATTCCAACGAGTATATTGCCAATTAACCCAAATCCACGCCCATCCATTATTGTTCCAGCTAGCCAGCCAGCAATAGCGCCGATTAGAAGCACAATGACGAGACCCTCAATACCCATATCCATGATCTTTCCTCCTTTGGTTATAAGTGCGCAGACGTTGGCGCCTACTAATTTTTTAAGCAAGTTTTTTGATTAGTTTATTTTTGTTAGTCTCATAAAAAACACAGTAGGGTTTTAAATTCGAGCAGATCTTTCTTTCTGCGTAGCTGCTGCGCATTAGATATTATAAAAGCATTTTTACCATCATTTCATTCTTCACCAATGAAGCCCTCTTTCTAGTAAACAACGTTGAACGCGACCTGGGTGATCTGTGACAATGCCATCTACACCTGCACTTATCATGCTTAAGATGTCGTTTCGTTTATTCACTGTCCAGGTGGATACCAGCAAACCGATGGCATGTGCTTCGTCGACTAAATCTGCCGTCACATCTGAGAAGTGAGGGCACCACAATTGTCCGCCCGCCTCTGCAATAGCCTTTGGAAGAGAATCTTTCTTACGGATGAATTTTAAATGAACTAAATCTGGTGTATGCTCATCTTTATCGGCTTCGTGAATTGATGCTTGAGATAGGTAAGAGGTTGGTATGTCAGGCGCCTGCCTTCTGCATTCTTTTAACATGTCCCAATCAAAGCTATGCAGCACAGTCCTGTCAGATACGTCATATTCGCGAAGTAGTGCCACAACTGCACTCACAAGCTGATTATACTCATGGGTTTTTTCCTTTATCAACGGGTCTGATTTCAGTTCAAGCATTAAAAAAACGTCTAAATACGCTGTTTTTGTTACGAGCTCCAAAAGTGCGGTTAGGCTGGGAACTCGAACGCCATTCAAAAAAGCCTGATCTGAAAATTTTTGACCATAACGCGTACGCCCGTCCAATCCCCCTACGTCTAATTCCTGTAATTGTGCAAGACTAAGTGTAGCCACTTTAGGTTCTATTCCTTGAAGCCATTGACCATCTGGATTTCGTGTAGCTGCGGCGGAGACACGATGATTGTGGGTTATTACTGGGACTTGATCTGCAGTTAGTAAGACGTCAAATTCGAGGGCTTTAACTCCTAAGCTGAGGGTAAATTCAAAACCCTCGATTGTGTTCTCGGGCATTATTTCACGGGCGCCACGGTGTCCAATTACGCGCACTTTACCATTGCCGCCGCGAAATGCAGAAAGTTGTGGGAAATCAAACATCAGTTTATCCGTCTACCTGATCTAGGGTCAAAAATATGGTGCAGTTCAGTAGGCATAGAAAAGCTGATCACCGCGCCACTCTCGAAGGTCATATGACCTGGTAAGCTTGCGGTAATTTCAGTGTCGCTGTTTTCAATGGTGCCATGTAATAATGTCGTGGCTCCTAGATGCTCAAGTAATCCAACTGTTATTTTAAAAAAACCTTTAGAATCTAAGATTAAATGTTCGGGGCGGATACCCAAAATCACTTCACCATTTGCAATACTTACACTGCCAAGATCTACGCCGTTATTAAGCCACAGATTGCCAATGTTCGCTTTTGCTGGGATGAAGTTCATAGCTGGACTTCCAATAAACCCAGCAACAAAGACTGTGGCAGGTCGATCGTAAAGCTCTATCGGAGTGCCAAATTGTTCAACTTTTCCATCGTTTAAAACCATGAGCCTGTCGCCTAGAGTCATAGCTTCAACTTGATCATGGGTAACATAGATAGATGTCACGCCAAGCCTCTTCTGTAGCTTGCGGATTTCCAGTCGCATCTGTACGCGAAGTTTGGCATCTAAGTTAGATAATGGTTCATCGAATAGGAAAACCTGTGGATCGCGCACAATCGCACGCCCCATAGCAACGCGTTGACGCTGTCCCCCTGATAATTGTCGGGGTTTGCGATCTAGGTGAGGTCGAATTTCTAAAATATCTGCGGTTTCTTCGACTATTCGTTTGATTTCAACTTTACTAGTTTTTCGAATTTTTAGACCATACGCCATATTTTCACGAACCGACATATGCGGATAGAGAGCATAATTCTGAAAAACCATGGCAATATCACGGTCTGCAGGTTCTAATTGGTTAACAATTTTTTCACCAATACTGATCTCTCCAGAGGTTATTGTTTCAAGCCCCGCGACCATGCGCAAAAGTGTGGATTTTCCACACCCCGAGGGTCCGACAATCACTATGAATTCTCCATCGTCTATTTTACCGTCAATGTGATGCAGGACCTTTGTTTGGCCATAAGCCTTAACGAGCCCCTTAAAAGTTATAGTTGCCATTTTTCTGCCTACTTATCTGTCTCAGTTAACCCCTTAACGAAGAGTTTTTGCATGGAAACTACCACAAATACAGGTGGGAGCATCGCCAGAAGGGCGGTCATCATAATTATGTTCCATTGTGGGGATTGTTCGGCGGCTTCAAGCATTTGCTTGATGCTCATTACTATGGTTGTCATGTTAGAATCTGTAGTTATTAGCAGCGGCCAAAGATATTGGTTCCAGCCATAGATAAAGAGTATTACAAATAGCGCGGCAACATTGGTGCGGCTTAGTGGAAGTAGTATGTCCCAGAAGAATCTGAACGGACCTGCGCCGTCGATACGTGCACTTTCTAGCATTTCGTCTGGAATGGTCAGAAATACTTGGCGGAACATAAAAGTTGCAGTTGCTGAAGCTATTAATGGGACTGACAGTCCCCAATAGCTGTTCAACATACCTAGATTGGCTACTACTTCAAATGTAGGCAGAATTCGCACCTCAACGGGCAGCATTAAAGTAATAAAAATCATCCAGAAAAAACCCATACGGAATGGAAATTTAAAGTACACAATAGCAAACGCTGAAATTAACGAGATAGAAATTTTGCCCATTGAGATCATTAGTGCCATAGTCAGAGAATTCAGTAACATTCGCCAGACTGGGACAGTTTCTGATCCAGATAAGCCACCGCCAAATAAAGTTTGTTTGAAGTTTTCCCAGAAATAGGTTCCCGGCATCATTGGTATAGGAGATTGGGTCATGCGCAATGCGTCATGTGTGGAAGCTACAAAAGTGATCCAAATAGGCAAAGCTACGATAGCTATACCAAAAAGTAGTATGAAATGGGAAATCAGATTTAAAAATGGACGATTTTCAATCATCAGTACTCTACCTTTCTCTCGACATAGCGGAACTGGACTACGGTTATTGCAATTACCATAATCATCAATATCACAGATTGTGCGGCAGATCCGCCAAGGTCGAGGCCAACAAAGCCGTCATTATAGACTTTGTATACTAGAATAGTTGTAGCATTCGCTGGACCTCCCTGAGTAATAGCATGAATGATACCGAAAGTGTCGAAAAATGCATAAACGACATTAATAACTATTAGAAAAAAAGTTGTTGGTGAAATCAGTGGAAAGACAAAATCCCAGAACCGACGTAACGGTCCGGCACCGTCAATTGCGGCTGCTTCGATAACTGAGCGTGGAATTGATTGCATCGCGGCTAAATAAAATAAGAAATTATAAGCTATTTGTTTCCAAGCTGCAGCGATAATCACTAGAGCCATAGCCTGACCACCATTTAAGTAATGGTTCCAGTCGACCCCAACCATATCAAGTAAAAAAGGGAAGATACCAAGCGTCGGGTTGAACATAAACACCCAAAGCGCTCCAGCCATTACTGGCGCAACTGCGTAAGGCCAGATCAAGAGTGTCCTATAAGCGGTCGCTCCGCGGATAACTCTGTCAGCAAACCCTGCTAGTAAAAGTGCGACTGACATCGATAGGAAAGCTACCCCAATCGAAAAAAAGATTGTTCGGCTAAATGAAGACAGATATTGATCATCCTCAAATAAAAATACGAAATTTTCAAACCAAACAAATTCTGTTGAAAGCCCAAAGGCGTCTTCAATTAGAAAGGATTGATAGACTGCCTGTACTGCGGGCCAGATAAAAAAGATTAAAGTGATTAAGATCTGTGGTGCGACCAGAAGGTAAGGCAATGGCGAAGACGGAAAGTGGACGCGTTTAAGCACTTTTTGCCTCTTAAATTGGAGCTGTAGAAATGGTGCCCAACAACACTGAAGTTGCCGGGCACTGGATAGGTGAAAAATTTATTTTACAGAACGTTCAAACTTGCGAAGTAGCGCGTCGCCGCGTTTGGCTGCTGCATCCAAGGCTTCTTTAGCGGTTTTGTCACCTGCCCAAATTGCTTCCATTTCTTCGTTGATGACATCACGAACTTGTACGAAGTTTCCAAAGCGAACACCTCTTGAGTTTGCAGTTGGTGTATTCAGACTTAGCTGCTGGATAGCCGTATCTGTACCTGGATTACTGTCGTAAAAACCTTGCTCGTTGCTGAGTTCGTAAGCAGCAGTGGTGATCGGAACATATCCGGTTTCTTGGTGCCACCAAGCTTGTACATCTGCAGATGAGAGGTAAGTCATGAATTTGGCCAGACCTTTATACTCATCAGATTCGTGTCCGGAGAGCACCCAGAGTGTAGCACCACCAATGATTGAGTTCTGCGGTGTCTCAGTAATGGTTGTATCCAACGGCAACATAGTTTGTGCAAACTTAAATTTAGCTTGTGATTTGATGGAGCCATAGTACGCAGATGAGTTTATCCACATACCACATTCGCCATTTGTAAACATCGGCAAGCTGTCGCCACGGCGGCCGCCGTACTTAAATAGGTTTCCCTCAGACATTGAGGCTATATCATCAAGGCGTGCAGCAACTCTATCGTTGTTGAAGGTGAATTTGGTATCAAAACCAGCAAAGCCATTTTCTTCAGTGCCTACCGCTAGGTTGTGCCAGGCAGAAAAGTTTTCGATCATTACCCATGACTGCCAGCCAAAACTCAGCCCACATTCCATACCATTGTCTACAAGTGCCTGAGCCACTGTTTTGACGTCACCCCATGTTTTTGGTGCCTTTACGCCTGCTGCGTTAATAGCGTCTACATTATACCACAGAACAGGTGTGGAACTGTTAAATGGCATAGAGAGAAGCTCGCCATCTGATGTTTGGTAATAGGAGATCACAGCTGGCAAAAAATCAGCCTTCTCAAAAGGTTCACCTGCGTCATTCATCATTTGCTCTACAGGGTAGATGGCACCTTTGGCCGCCATCATAGTAGCTGTTCCCACTTCAAAAACTTGAACGAGATGCGGATGTTCTTTTGCACGAAACGCAGCGACTGCCGCGGTCATGGTCTCGGTATAGTTCCCTTTATAGCTTGGCACGATTTTATAATCGGACTGGCTGGCATTAAAGTCGGCTGCGATTTTATCTACGCGCTCGCCATTAGTACCACCCATTGCATGCCACCACTGAATTTCAGTTTGTGCTATGCTCATACTGGCACTGACTGAAATTGCAGCCGCACTCAGGCAAATGGTTTTCCATGACATAATATTGCTCCCTATTGTTTCTGCTTAAAATTCTAAGCAGTCAAAATAATAATGCAAGCAAAAGAATTTTGATATAACTTATAATGAAATGTTATGTTTGGCATTGAAAATAATTTTCAATCTTACAAAGGACAGGCCTTTGAATTTTAAACTCAGACAACTTGACGCGTTTCGTGCGATAGCTCAAACTGGTTCTGTCACAAGAGCGGCAGTAGTCCTAGGCGTCTCGCAACCAGCGGTAAGCAGATTGCTAGCAGACTTTTCAAAGACAGTAGATTTTGAATTATTTAGACGTAAAGATGGTGTTTTAATTCCAACTCAAGAAGCTGAATACATGCTAGCCGAGACTGCTAGGGTCTTCGAAAGTCTTAACCATCTTGAAGACCTGCGTCATAACTTGAAGAAGCGTACTGCAGGCCATTTAAGGATTGCTTGCCTCCCTGGCTTTGCGACGGCGCACTTGCCTAGTGTACTGGCTGATTTCCTTAAAGATCGACCGCAGGTTACAGTAACGTTAGAACCAGATCGCCCCGAACGAATTCTGGAATGGATTATTGGCCAACAATATGATTGTGGTATAACTGACGGATTCAACGGACATCCTGCTACTGAAAGCTACGATGTTGCCATTCCAGCCGTATGTATAATACCTTCGGGGCATTGGTTGACGCATAAGAAGGTGATTACGCCGGTCGATTTGCGGGCTGAAAAGTTAATCCACTCACGCAGAGATAGTGCTTTTTTTAATCATCTTAGGCAGGCTTTTGCTGATTGTAATGAAAAGATGAATTCCTGGATTGAGGTACGCCAATTTTCTTCAGCTTGTACGATTGTAAGTGAGGGTCAAGGTGTCGCTATTGTTAGTTTGCTTGATGCAACTCAGCAGTTTAGAGGCTCCTTAGAATATCGTCCATTCCAGCCAAAAATTATGCATCGCTTATCACTTTTGCGTCCACGAACTGGAGGAAACTCTCCTCTGGTCCTGGATTTTTTAAGATGTTTTAGAGATAGTTTGTCCCCCTTTTTGAGTTTACCAGATTAAAGAAAATTTAATTTAAGTTTTCGAAAATTTGTTCGAATATTAATTTTTAAATTTTGAGATTTTACCTATGGATAACGTTGCTAGTACCATTACTACTTACAGGCTTAACCGATCGTGAAGACGGTAATAGGAAATGGTTGGGCCCATGAACCATGGGTTTCCTTGATAATATAGGCGGTCTAAAAATGGTATTTCAGAAAAAGCCGTCTGTCCGGTCGCATCGTCTACGGCCATCAGACCTATTTTCATACCGAGATAGCTGGCCATACCCACACCGGAACCACAGTACCCCATTGCATAATACATCTCTTTTTGCCGTCCAACATGCATAAGTTTATCGAAAGTAAATGCCACAAAACCTGACCAAGAATGACTAATTTTTACTTTTTTAAGTTCGGGAAATATGCGAATTAGTTCGTTTCGTAGCGGTTTGGCCGTGGCTACTGGGTCGGACTCGTTTAATGATACGCGTCCACCAAACAAGATACGCTTCCTGTCGGGTGAGGGCCGGTAGTAAAAGACCATTTTCCGAGTATCGCAAAGCATTCGGTTTTTCGGCATCAAACGATCCATCACATCTTTTGGCAATTCCTCTGTTGCGATTATATAAGATCCGATTGGTATTACCCGCTTTTGAAGTTCAGGCGTAACTTTGGTGGTGTAACCATTGGTCGCGATAATAACGCGCTTTGCCTGAACTGATTGTGTCGGTGTCTCAACTAAATAGCCATTATTTTGGAATTTTATGGAAGTAACCTTACAATTGCCTCCAACTCCTGCTCCAGCTTGTCGCACAAGCGATAGCAAACCCCTATGATAAAGTGCTGGGTGAATGCTGGCGTGGTTGGGGCGCACTATACCACCATAATAAAAGTCTGTGCCGAGCTCTGAATGTTGATCGGCGAGTGGCACCATGAAAGAACCATCTTCACCAGCTGTTTTGGCAAGTTTTTCATATTGCTTTGGTGTGTGTGCTCCATCAAATCTGCCCACTACTTTAAAATTACAATCTAACCCTTCCTCTTTTACAAAGCTTTCAATGTAATCGCGTGATGCTTTACCCTCGATAGTGATTTTGGCTGCCATGTCTTTGCCAAATTTTTTTGTCAGCTCTAGTAAATTTAATTTTATAGAGTTGGAGATTTGCCCTCCATTGCGACTGCTGGCGCCGTAGCCGATCTGCTGTGCATCAAGCACAAGCGTGGAGCGGCCTGCTCGCGCAGTTTTCAGTGCCGCATGCAATCCCGTATAGCCAGAACCCACGATTAGAACGTCAACTTTGGCCGGAATGTCATATGGTTCAGCCGGTTCTCGAGGAGCGGCGCCCCACCAGTACGGTTCAGTTTTAAAATCAGATGTAAACATTTTTCTAGATATTTTTCTCTCCATGAGCTGATAGGATTATATCAGCGGCTTTCTCGCCTACCATGATAGTGGGTGCGTTGGTATTACCTGAGGTGACAGTGGGAAAAATCGAAGCATCTACAACACGCAGTCCGTACAACCCATGAACCCGTAGTTGATTATCTACCACATCACTGCTTGCGTTTGGCCCCATTTTGCATGTGCTCACTGGGTGATAGACGGTGCCAGCAGTTTCTCGAATATAAGCCATTAATTCATCATCTGTTTGAACGTTTTGACCAGGGTGTATTTCGCTTTCGATTATTTTTGCCAATGGAGGGCTTTTGGCAAGTTTGCGTAGCAGCCGTGTGCCCTCCAGTATTTCCTGAACATCTATCTCAGTACTAAGATAGTTAGGTTGGATCAAAGGTGCGACCAGTGGGTTAGCGGATTTTATCTCTATAAATCCTCTGCTGGTGGGACGCGTTGGCTGTGCGCCTGTCAGAAAACCGGAAAATGGATCAGGATTCATTAGTGGACGTTTGCCAGCTGGTGCTTTTGTGTAACTTACGGGCGAAAAGTATAACTGGATATTAGGGCGTGGTGTGCTGGGATTTGATTTTATGAACCCACCTGCCTGATTTACGCCTAAAGAAAGAGGCCCACCGCGACTAAGTACATAGCGAAGACCTTGCCATAGTTTACCCTGCCATGAATGTAACTGGTCGTTTAAAGTGGGAACAGTTGAGCGATAAAAGAAATCTACTGCTAAGTGGTCCTGCAGATTGCGCCCGACACCAGGAAGGTTGTGATGCACTTTAATTCCGTGGGAGCGCAAAATAGGTCCTGGACCAACGCCAGACAACTGCAACAATTGCGGTGAGTTTATGGCACCCGCTGATAAAATCACCTCACGCCTCGCAGTCGCCTGTTTTGACTTTCCGCCTTGCCGATAAGTCACCCCAGTTGCACGTGTGCTTTGAAAAAGTACTTTTGTGGTCAAGGAATTTTTTTCAATTTTCAAATTTCTACGTTTTTTGGCGGGTGTAATATAGGCTCTTGCAGCAGACATTCGAAAGCCACCTTTGGCTGTGTTTTGATAGGTGCCAACCCCTTCTTGGTGGGGGCCATTGAAATCAGGGTTGTATGGCCATTGGATTTCTCCCCCTGCCTCAATGAAAGTGTTACAAAGAGGATGCAGGAATGGATCCATTGTTGAAATATGTAATGGCCCGTGGCTACCACGTAGATCGCTTCCTCCTTTGTCGTTAGTTTCTGACTTTATAAAATAGGGCAGCACGTCATTCCAGCTCCAACCAGGGTTGCCCATAGCTGCCCAATCATCAAAGTCTGCATGCTGACCTCGGATGTATACCATAGCATTAATACTGCTAGATCCACCCATAACTCGCCCACGTGGCCAATATGATTTACGATTGTTCAATGCGGGGTTAGGTTGCGTTTCATACATCCAGTTAAGACATTTGTGATAAAAAGCTTTCCCGTACCCAATAGGCATCCAAACCCATGGATGTAGATCACTGCCGCCGGCCTCTAGCAAAAGCACTGAGTATTTTTCATTTTCGCTCAATCTGTTTGCCAAAACGCACCCCGCCGAGCCGGCGCCAACTATTATAAAATCAAAGTCCATTAAGTAATTGCCTTAAAATATCAACTTTATGACGGGCCAGGTACTTTTTGAAATTAATTAAAATGCACTGACAAGAACTCGAAAACATATACTAAAATTACTGTAGACTCTCACAACTGTTCGTATCTGATAGCCTATGTTAAATATTAGGATCAAACAGAGGCGCTTTTGGCAAACATAGTTGCTGCTATGATTAGTGCTATCTGCGATTCTTTCATACTTTTCGCTTCATTGTAAAAACCGATTGGGTCTTATCCATTGATAAATAGCCAAAGTTTTGTATCGTCAACAAAATGTTTAACCATTATACGGCATGAGGCCTTATGAAGATTAAATCAATTGAGACATTCACAAATGAATTTGTCTGTTTTACCCGCGTAACGTGTGAGAATGGTGAACAGGGATGGGGGCAAGTAGCTCCGTATTACGCCGATATTACTGCCCAAGTTGTGCACCGGCAGGTGGCTCCGTATGTCTTAGGAAAAGATGGCGATGATATTGGTGACTTGTTAGATACAGTTCGGGACCGTGAACACAAATTTCCTGGATCTTACCTACGTCGAGCTATGAGTGGGTTGGATACAGCTCTTTGGGACATCAAAGGTAAACGAGTTGAAAAGCCTGTATGCAGTTTGATAGGTGGGAGTTCAGGTCCTTTGCGTGCTTACGCTTCATCCATGAAGCGAGATATTTCAGCACAGGACGAGGCCACCCGTTTCTTACGTTTGCGAGATGAACAAGGCTTTGACGCATTTAAGTTTCGAATTGGTTCAGAGGTCGGTCGAAATCAGGATGAGTGGATTGGCAGGACTGAGGAAATTATACCTGCTATTTATAAGGCGCTAGGCGATGATGCGGCGCTACTAGTTGATGCAAATTCGTGTTATGATCCAAGACGCGCGATTGAGGTCGGCAAATTGTTAATTGATAATGGGATTTCTCATTATGAGGAACCTTGCCCCTATTGGGACTTTACTCAGACAAAAGAAGTTACTGATGCTCTCGCAATCGATGTGACTGGTGGGGAGCAGGATTGTATGATGGCTAGCTGGCAAAAAATGATTGAGGAGCGTGTTGTTGATATCATTCAGCCGGATATCTGTTACTTGGGAGGGCTTACACGTACTCTACGTGTGGCTAAGATGGCAGAGAAGGCTTGCGTTCCTGTCACGCCTCACTGTGCTAACTTATCTATGGTCACACTCTTTACCATGCACTTGCTCAGGGCTATACCTAACGCAGGCAAATATTTAGAATTTTCTATTGAGCAAGAAGATTATTATCCTTGGCAGCGCGACCTTTTTGTAAGCTCGCCCTTTCAGATAAAGGATGGTAATGTCGCTGTTACTGACGCACCCGGTTGGGGTGTTGAGGTTAATCCGAACTGGTTAGATAAAGCTATTTATAAAATCAGCAAAGTTTAAAAGAAGTTAATTTCTGCAGAAATATTTTGAGAGGCGGTAAATTGTATTATCATTTATAATGATTTACAGCCCTTTATTTATCAATACACCTTGTTTATATGAAGATTATGACAATTTTTTGTTGTTATTTTTGTTGTTAATTTTTAGGTGAGTAATCATGGCAAAGTATCTTCGATCAATTAATGGAAGCCCATATTTTTACGCATATCTAAATATTCCTGTAGATGTACGACACGCTTTTGATGGTAAACGAAATATCAAACAAACGCTCAAAACCACCGATAAAAAATTGGCTTCAGAATTAGCATTGCCCATTGTTGCACAGTGGAAGGCAACGATCAGAGCCGCTAGGGAAACCAATTCCACCACCACAATCGACAAGCTGGGGCAGATACAGAAATTGTTGGCAGACATTAGAAAAGATGCTGATGCCGCAACTACAAAATCTGAAAAGGATAACTTGTTTCACGCTGCTGGTCATTACGAAGATATTGTAGCCGATTTGATGAACATTGGTGACACACCAAAACCTAAAGAAATTGCTAAATTCAAAGTCGCTACGGCACAATCCACAAGTTTTGCAGGAGCATTTGAAGAATATTTAAAAGAAATCCCAGCAATCAAAGCAA
>ERZ1046568.1092-NODE-1092-length-19989-cov-15.250125_pt1 | contig 19989 bp, 18 predicted proteins | sample MGYA00383092_ERZ1046568 | MGnify/ENA primary metagenome ERZ1046568 (study PRJEB29581, sample SAMEA5548362) | metagenome | biome: marine; feature: coastal; material: water | depth 1 m | study: Short-term variability in the microbial, nano- and picoplankton... | reverse complement strand
GGGCTGTTGGCCTCGTCTGCGGCTTCCATAATCGCGCGTATCTGCTCGAGGTTATTTACATTAAACGCCGGCACGCCGTAGCCATTCTCGGCTGCGTGATCGAGTAGTTGTCGTAAGCTAATAAGTGCCATGTCTGTGTCCTCTACTGTCTAAATTCTATACGAATAATTATTCTGAGCTAGCCGCACGTTGCAGCAAAATGTCTACCGCGGGTAATACTTCGCCCTGCACGTATTCTAAAAATGCGCCGCCGCCTGTTGAGATATAAGAGATCGATTCGGTCACACCGAAGGTGTCGATGGCGGCAATGGTTTCGCCGCCGCCTGCGATCGAAAAGCCTGCGTTCGCTGCGACCGCTTTTGCGATTGCCTCGGTGCCATGGGCAAACTGCGGGATCTCGAACACACCCACTGGGCCATTCCAGATAATTGTTTTCATTGCGGCGATGGTGTCCGCAAACATTGCAGCCGTCTGCGGGCCGATATCCAAAATCATATCGTCGTCGCTAATCTCTGCAACGAGTTTTGTCGTTGCCGCCGCCTCTGCGCTAAATTCTTTTGCGACCACCACATCGATCGGCAATGGTATAGAAGTCTGCGCCATTAACTCTTTGGCAAGTGGAATGAGGTCTGTCTCGTACAGGCTTTTACCCACATTAATCCCGCTGGCGGCGAGGAATGTATTGGCGATTCCACCGCCCACAATTAGGTGATCGACTTTGGTGGCAAGGCTTTTCAATACTTCGAGTTTGCTCGACACTTTGGCGCCGCCGACTATTGCCAGCATGGGCCGCTCGGGTGCATGCAATGATTTTTGCAGGGCGTCGAGTTCGCCAGCGAGTAGTGGGCCTGCGCAGGCGATGGGCGCAAACTTTGCCACGCCGTGCGTGCTCGCCTGCGCGCGGTGTGCCGTACCAAAGGCGTCCATCACAAACACGTCGCACAGGGCTGCGTAGCGCTTGGCGAGCGCGTCGTCGTTTTTGCCTTCGCCGACGTTCATGCGTACGTTTTCGAGCAGTGTCACCGTTCCTGGTTTTTGTTGATAGGACTCGCCATTCTCAAGCGCGCTATTATCAAGAACGACTGGCGAGCCAAGCAGTGTGCTTAAGTGTGCCGCCACCGGCGCAAGAGAGAATTCTTGTTGGTCCGACGCAGCGACGCCTTCTTGAGGGCGACCGAGATGCGACATAACGATTACCCGCGCGCCTAATTCCAGCGCGAGTTTAATCGTTGGCAATGCTGCGCGTATGCGCGTGTCGTTGCCTACAACGCCTTCTTTCACCGGTACATTGAGGTCTTCGCGTATTAGCACGCGCTTACCGGCTAACGACAAGCTTTCCATGCGGTGGAAATTCATTCTCTTTCTTTTCCTTTTTTCTACTCTATTCTTTTTCGCGGCGATGAATAAACTGAGCAACGTCGAGCATGCGATTTGCGTAGGCCCACTCGTTGTCGAACCATACTAAAAGCTTAACGAGGCGCGTACCCGCGACGAGCGTCTGATTAAGATCAACTACGGCAGAGCGCGGGTCGTGATTAAAGTCGGTCGAGGCGAGCGGCTCTAGCGTGTAGCCCAAAATGTTTGGCGGTAGGCTATCGCTAGCGGCGACTAACGCGGCGTTCACCGAGTCCACCGTGGCGTCCGAGTTGAGCGTCAGCGTAAGATCCATCGCCGAGACGTTTACCGTGGGTACGCGAATCGCCTGCGCCTGAAGCCTGCCGTTTAAGTTTGGCAGAATACGCTCGATGCCTTTGGCGAGCGCTGTGTCTACCGGAATAATCGATTGCATCGCACTGCGTGTTTTGCGCAGGTCTTGATGATGATAGCTGTCGATAACCGGTTGGTCATTCATCGCCGAGTGAATCGTGGTGATGACTCCGTGGTCGATTCCAAACACCTCATCGATCGCTTTTAGTACCGGCACAATGCAATTAGTTGTGCACGAGGCATTCGAGATTATGGTGGCGTCATGCGCGAGCGTCTCGTGATTAATCCCGTATACGAGAGTCGCGTCAACATCGCTGTCGGCGGGCTGCGAAAACAGGACGCGTTTCGCGCCGTTAGCGAGATGAATCTGTGCGGTCTCACGATCGGTAAATGCACCGCTGCATTCCATCACAAGATCAATCTCGAGATCATTCCATGCGAGGTTGGCGACATCGGCCTGCTGCGAGACGCGAATGGCATCGCCGCTCACCATCAGTTCACCGTCGCCCTGTTCGACCTCGCCAAGAAAACGGCCGTGCGTGCTGTCGTAGCGGGTAAGATGCGCAAGGTTACCGATGTCCGCAAGATCATTGATCGCCACGATGCGCAGGTCGGCGTAATTTGTCGACTCGTAAAATGCGCGGAGTACGCAGCGGCCAATGCGACCGTAGCCGTTAATAGCGATCTTGTAGCTCATTCGGTTTCCTAGCGATTAAGGCTTAAAGCTTAGAGCATCGACATAACAGTGTTGGCAACATTCTCAGCGCTAAAGCCAAAGTGTTCCATTAACTCGCCGCCCGGAGCCGACTCGCCAAAGGTTTGCATGCCAATAACTTTGCCGTCGAGACCGACAAACTTCGCCCAATACTCAGAGCCAGCCGCTTCGACTGCGAGGCGCTTGCGCACCGCGTTAGGAATAACTTCTTCTTGATACGCGGGATCCTGCGACTCGAAAACATCGACACTGGGCATAGAGACCAAACGAACTTTTTCGCCGTCGGCGTTCATTGCCGTTACTGCATTAAAGCAAATTCCAACCTCGGAGCCGGTGGCGATAACGATTGCGTCGGGTGTGCCTTCGCAGTCGAGAAGCACGTAGCCGCCGCGAGCTACATTCGCGAGTTGTTCGTCATTGCGTGCCTGATGCGGAAGTCCCTGGCGTGAGAACACGAGCGAGGTAGGTCCGACGCTGCGCTCGATTGCTGCTTTCCAGGCGACCGCTGATTCGACGCTGTCGCAAGGACGCCAGACCGACATATTAGGCGTGGTACGAAGGTTCGCGAGCTGCTCAATAGGCTGATGCGTAGGGCCGTCTTCGCCCTGACCAATAGAGTCGTGTGTGTAAACGAAAATGCTTTGCTGCTGCATGAGCGCCGCCATGCGGACCGCGTTGCGTGCGTATTCCATAAAGATGAGGAACGTTGCGGTATACGGTACAAAACCGCCGTGCAATGCGATGCCTGAGGCGATAGCGGACATGCCGAATTCGCGCACGCCGTAATAGATATAATTGCCGTCTGCTTTGTCAGAAATGGGTGTACTTCCTGACCAATTGGTCAAGTTAGAACCGGTAAGGTCGGCAGAGCCGCCAATCAGTTCTGGCAACAATGAGCCATAGGCCTCGAGACAGTTTTGCGAAGCTTTGCGGCTCGCGATGTTCTCGGGGTTGGCCTGCAGGTGACGAATATACTCGTCGGCCTTCTCTTTGAAGTAGCCGGGCAGCTGGCCCTTTAAGCGGCGGATAAGTTCCATCGCAAGCTCGGGATATTCTTCTTCGTAGCCCACGAGCAATTCTTTCCACGCGGTTTCGGCGCCGAAGCCTTTCTCGGTGCAGTCCCAGGCGTTTTTGATGTCTTCGGGAATAATGAATTCACTGTGTGGCCAATCGAGAGCCGCGCGCGTCGCCGCTATCTCTTCGGTACCCAATGGCGCGCCATGCGTTGCCGCCGTGCCCTGTTTGTTGGGCGAGCCGAAGCCGATAATGGTTTTGCATTTAATCAGCGTAGGGCGCGTAGCGTCGGCTTTGGCTTCTAACACGGCTGAGTTAATCGCATCCGAGTCGTGGCCGTCTACAGCCAGTACCTGCCAGTCGTAGGCGTCGAAGCGCTTCGCGGTGTCGTCGCTAAACCAATCTTCAACCTCGCCATCGATAGAAATGCCATTGTCGTCATAGAACACGATGAGTTTGCCAAGTTTGAGGGTGCCTGCGAGCGAGCAAACCTCGTGCGAGATGCCCTCCATGAGGCAGCCGTCGCCGGCGAACACGTAGGTGTGGTGATCGACCACGTCGAAACCTGGGCGGTTAAACTGCGCGCCGAGGGTTTTTTCGGCGATCGCCATGCCAACCGCGTTAGCGAGGCCTTGGCCGAGTGGGCCAGTTGTCGTCTCGACGCCCGGCGTGTAGCCGTATTCTGGATGGCCAGGGGTCTTCGAATCCATCTGCCGGAACTGTTTGATATCCTCGATAGACACGTCATAACCGGTGAGGTGCAGTAGCGAGTAAATGAGCATCGAGCCATGGCCGTTAGAAAGCACAAAACGGTCTCTATTCAACCACTTAGGATTGCTTGGGCTGTGGCTTAGGTGGTCTTTCCATAACACCTCCGCGATGTCTGCCATGCCCATCGGCGCGCCGGGATGGCCTGAGTTCGCCTTTTGGACGGCATCCATACTCAGCGCGCGGATTGCATTAGCGCATTGCTTGCGTGAAACAGCGGATTCCGCCATGGGTGAGGCTCCTTAGGTGTTCTGTAAGTAATGAAGACGCGCATTTTCTCGCACCTGCCCCCAATATGCTACTCGCCATATCGAAATCTATATCAAATAATTTTGATATAGATTTGTAATGCGCCTCAAATGTTGTTAAATTGCGCGAAATCAAAAGGGACAGCTCCCTTTTCTATCGAGGATAAGCGTTTGACGGCGGTTGCAGCGACTCATACCGAGCCTTTTTTGCTCGACGCGGACCACACTCTGCCCGCGCAGCGTTTGGCACAGCTGCACAAGGCGCTGGCCGACACGCTTCGGCTGCAGATTCTGCGGTTGCTCAGAAACGAGTCCTTTGGGGTGCTCGAGCTCTGCCGCTTAGTCGACATTCGCCAGTCGGCGCTAAGCCACCATTTAAAAGTGCTCGCGAAGGCTGAACTGGTCGCAACGCGGCGCGAGGGCAACTCGATCTTTTACCGTCGCGCCTTTATTACCGACGATGATGCGCTTGCCGACCTGAAGCGGGCCGCGTTCGACACTGTCGATACGCTTGAGATTCCGCGCGAGCAGGCAATGCAGCTCGATCAGCTGCAGCAGGAGCGTTCTGAGCTGTCGCTGAGTTTTTTCGAAAAAAACGCCGACCGCTTTTCAGAGAACCAAGGGCTGATCGTTGAGCGAGAGCACTACGACAGCAGCCTAATCGACGTAGTCGAAGGGCTTGGCCTGCCTGCGGATGCGAGTGTGTTGGAAATAGGGCCGGGCGAGGGGCGGCTGCTTGTCGAACTCGCGCGGCGTTTTGCGGCGGTCACCGCGGTAGATAATTCGAAAGACATGCTCGACCTTTCGCGCGCTGCAATCGCCGCCGATGGCTTGAGCAATGTTGAGTTTTTATTAGGCGAGACGGCTAACGCGCGCGAGACATTGAGCGGCGCCGCCGACCTCGTCGTGTTCGATATGGTCCTGCACCACATCGCCACACCCGCCGCGACCTTTAAAGATGTTGCGGCACTGTTAAAAGAAGACGGGCTCTTACTTGTGATAGAGCTCTGCAGCCACGACCAAGATTGGGTGCGCAGTTCCTGCGGCGATTTGTGGCTGGGCTTCGACGAAAGCGAATTAGACCAATGGGCAGTAATGAGCGGGCTACGATTCGAACAAGGATCGAACCTCGCACTGCGCAACGGATTTCAGATACAGATGCGCGTGTTTAGAAAGCACGCGAATTAATACCAAGGAGTTAGCATGAGCGAGATAAACCTCTTTACGTCCGAATCGGTTTCCGAAGGACATCCTGACAAAATGGCGGACCAAATTTCCGACGCCATCCTCGACGCCTTGCTAAAGGAAGACGCGTGCTCACGCGTTGCGTGCGAAACGCTGATTAAAACCGGCATGGTTCTAGTCGCCGGAGAAATAACCACCGAAGCCTATGTCGACATCGAAGACATCGTGCGCGGCGTGGTAAATGACATCGGTTACAACAACGCCGACAGTGGTTTCGACGGCCACACGTGTGCCGTGATCAATGCTATCGGCAAACAATCGCCCGATATTTCTCAAGGCGTAGATGACTCCCATGATCACGAGCAAGGTGCTGGCGACCAAGGACTTATGTTTGGCTATGCGAGTAATGAAACCGATGTACTGATGCCCGCCCCGATTACCTATGCGCATCGGTTGGTAAAAAGGCAGTCTGAGGTGCGCAAAAATGGCACGCTACCTTGGCTCGAGCCAGATGCGAAAAGCCAGCTCACCTTTCGCTACGTAGACAACAAGCCGGTGTCTATTGACGCGGTGGTGCTGTCGACACAGCATAAAGACTCGGTATCCAACGAAGACTTACGCGAGGGCGTGTTCGAAGAAATTATCAAGCCGGTGCTTCCAGAAGAATGGATAACCAAAGAGACAAAGATATTCATTAATCCAACCGGCCGTTTCGTTATTGGTGGACCTGTTGGCGACTGTGGCCTCACTGGCCGCAAGATTATCGTCGATACCTACGGCGGGATGGCCCGACACGGCGGCGGGGCGTTCTCGGGCAAAGATCCATCGAAAGTCGATCGCTCAGCGGCCTATGTTGCGCGCTATGTGGCAAAAAATATTGTCGCCTCAGGCATCGCAGAGCGCTGCGAGATTCAGCTGTCGTATGCGATTGGTGTTGCCGAGCCGACATCGATAAGCGTCGAAACTTTCGGCACTGGAAAAATTTCGAACACTGAAATCGTACGAATTATTCGCGAACACTTCGAGCTACGACCTAAGGGTTTGATAAAAATGCTTGATCTCATTAAACCGATCTACCGCGACACGGCAGCCTACGGCCACTTCGGTCGCGAAGACCTGGAGTTAAGCTGGGAGAAAACCGATAAAGCAGTCGCACTAAAAGCGGCCGCAGGAATTTAATCTAACAAGCCATCGAATTAGCGCGCTTTCGCGTAACTAATGATCAAATCAAATCAAATCGAATCGAACAAAGTATACGGAGCAACACATGAGCACAGCAGCAGCAACACCAATCAACGACGTAGCAAAGAATGACTACAAAGTAGCAGACATTTCACTCGCCGATTTTGGTCGTCGTGAAATCACACTCGCAGAAGCAGAGATGCCGGCGCTAATGACACTGCGCAAAAAATACGCCGCAGAGCGTCCACTCGCCGGCGCAAAAATCATCGGCTGCATCCACATGACAGTACAAACCGCCGTGCTTATCGAGACGCTCGTTGAGCTTGGCGCCGAAGTACGCTGGTCTTCTTGCAACATCTTCTCGACACAGGACCACGCCGCTGCGTGTATCGCCGCTTCGGGCATTGCTGTTTATGCTTGGAAGGGTCAGTCAAACGAAGAAGGCGAGTGGTGTATCGAGCAAACAATTCTCAAAGACGGCACGCCATGGGAATGCAACATGATATTGGACGACGGCGGTGACCTTACCGGCATGATCCATAACAAATACCCACAGATGCTCGCAAAGATTCACGGCATCACCGAAGAAACGACAACGGGCGTTCACCGTTTATTAGAAATGATGGAAGCGGGCGAGTTGAAAGTGCCTGCCATTAATGTCAACGACTCGGTAACTAAGTCGAAGAACGACAATAAATACGGCTGCCGTCACAGCTTGAACGACGGTATTAAGCGCGGCACAGACATGCTGCTTTCAGGTAAGAAAGCACTCGTTATCGGCTACGGCGATGTCGGCAAAGGTTCAGTACAAAGCCTAAGCCAAGAAGGCATGATCGTGAAGGTTGCTGAGATCGATCCTATCTGCGCGATGCAGGCTTGCATGGACGGCTACGAAGTTGTTTCGCCTTACATCGATGGCGTCAACACACGCAGCGCCGAAGGCATCGACACCGCACTGCTGTCGAAGATGGACTTAATCGTCACTACGACCGGCAATGTAAACGTGTGTGACAAGTTTATGCTCGCAGCGGCCAAAGCTGGATCGGTTATCTGTAATATCGGCCACTTCGATAACGAAATCGACACACAATACATGCGAGACAACTGGCAGTGGGAAGAAGTGAAGCCACAGGTTCACAAGATCTTCCGCAGCGGCGCCGAGAACAAAGACGATTATTTGATTCTGTTATCTGAAGGCCGTCTGATTAACCTAGGTAATGCAACTGGCCATCCTTCGCGCATTATGGATGGATCGTTTGCTAACCAAGTGCTCGCGCAAATGCGTATGTATTCTGAAAAGTTTGCCGATCAGTCGGACGAGTTTAAGAAAGACAACATTACCGTTACCGTCTTACCAAAAGAGCTCGACGAAGAAGTCGCTGCGCTGATGGTTAAGGGCTTTGGTGGTGTAATGACCAAACTCACTGATGATCAGGCGAAATACATTAACGTCAAAGTGGCTGGTCCTTATAAGCCAGAAAGCTATAAGTACTAAGCTTGTTAAGAAGTAGGCTTGCGAAAGCAAAGGAGAAGGCGCCGAATTCGGCGCCTTCTCGTTAGAATGGATTCATTATGAGCACAGACACTAGTCACTTTAGTATCGAGTTTTTTCCGCCGCGTACACCGGCAGGCGAGGAAAAGCTGGATATCGTTCATGCCGAACTGAGCAAGCTAGGTCCCGAATTTTTCTCGGTCACTTACGGCGCCGGTGGTTCGACACGAGACGGGACGAAGCGTGCGGTCACTCGTTTTCGCGAGGCAGGATCGCGCGTTGCACCTCATCTGTCATTTGGCGGTAGCGACGAAGGCGATATTCTAAAACTCCTGCATGACTACAAAGAGGCTGGAATCGATCGACTCGTTTGCCTGCGCGGCGACGCGCCCTCTGGCATGGGCTCGGCCTCGCTTTATCGCTATGCTAACGAACTCGTGGAGTTTGTACGCAAAGAAACTGGCGATCATTTTACCATCGACGTAGCGTGCTATCCCGAGGTGCATCCTCAGTCGCGCTCGGTCGAAAGTGACCTCGAGTTTTTCAAAGCTAAGGTTGATGCTGGCGCGAACTCAGCGATCACCCAATATTTCTACAATGCCGACGCCTACTTTGGCTTTGTCGACGACTGCGTGCGCGCCGGAATCAACATCCCTATCGTGCCGGGCATTATGCCGATCACGAACTACGCGAACCTCGCCCGCTTTAGCGCGGCCTGTGGTGCCGAAATTCCGCGCTGGCTGACCAAGCGGTTGGAGTGTTTAGAGCAGGATGATCATGCGCTGCGCGAATTCGGCCTCGACGTTGTTACCGACCTTTGCGAGCAGTTGCTTGCTGGCGGCGCACCGGGGCTGCACTTTTATTCGATGAACCAAGCCGACAGCGTCACGCGCTTATGGCAAAACTTACTCGAAGACTAGCGACATGAGAGTCTCGCGCTTACACATTACCGACATCTTAGTCACAGGCGCACAGTTAAGTCTGCCTGCTGAGAGCGCCCACTATCTCGGTACCGTGCTCCGAGCGCGTGAGGGCGACAAGGTGATGCTGTTTAATGCGCGCGACGGCGAGTTTGCTGCGGCAGTGAGCAAAAGCAAGAAAGGCCATGTCGATGTCACTATTGGCGAGTGTGTAAGAGCACCTGAAAATGCCGCTAAACTAGGCCTGCATTTAGCGCTGGGACTGTCGCGTGGTGATCGTATGGATTACGCGATTCAGAAAGCCACCGAGTTGGGTGTAACTGAAATCACGCCGCTGTTTACCGAGCACGGCGAAGTGCGACTCAAGGCTGACAGGCTGGAAAACAAACTTCGTCATTTCGAAAAGATCGCGATAAATGCTGCCGAACAGTGCGGGCGTCTTGACGTTCCAGCCGTAAACACTCCTCTCGCGCTCGATGCATTCTTGGCGCAAGACACAAAAGCAATACGCCTGCTGCTAGAGCCTGGCGGCGAGCAAGTCCTCACGGCGGCCCAAGCACTTTCCGACATCCAATTAATCATCGGCCCCGAAGGCGGTTTCAGCGAGCACGAAGTGTCGCTAGCGCGCGCCTCGAATTGTGAAATCATGCGTTTGGGTCCACGCGTGCTGCGCACCGAAACAGCCCCAGTTGCCGCGCTAGCGATACTGCAATTTCTCTACGGGGATCTCGCGTGAATCACCTAAGAACGCCACCCATAAAAAAGGCCCCTCACGGAGCCTTTTTTAGTAAAGGGGTCTGACCCCTTATTTCGTGAACTCAGGGTAGGCTTCCATTCCGCATTCGGACTGGTCGACGCCTTGGTCTTCCTCTTCTTCGCTGACGCGGATGCCCATGAGCGCTTTAATGGCGAACCAGGCGACTAGGCTTGTTCCGAACACCCAGCCGAAGATTACCAGCGTGCCGACTAGCTGGCCCATGAATGTCGCGTCTGGGTCAGACAGCAGTACTGCGAAGATACCGAAGATTCCAACTGTGCCGTGTACCGAAATCGCGCCGACGGGATCGTCGATCTTAAGCTTGTCGAGGCCGATGATGCTGAATACCACCAACGCACCACCCATCGCGCCGATGATTGTGGCGAGCAGCGGGCTTGGGTCTGCAGGTTCTGCTGTGATAGCAACGAGGCCAGCAAGTGCACCGTTGAGCGCCATCGTCAGATCAGCCTTACCGAACAAAATGCGCGCTACAAACAGTGCCGCGATTAATCCGCCAGCGGCCGCAGCGTTTGTGTTGAGGAAAACGTTGGCCACCTCGTTCGCGACACCGATGCCGCCAAGCTTGAGCGTTGAGCCACCGTTAAATCCGAACCAGCCCATCCAGAGAATAAATGTGCCAAGCGTTGCCATCGGTAGGTTTGCACCGGGAATCGCTTGCGCTGCACCGGTTTTCGCATTGTATTTTCCGCGGCGCGCGCCGAGGAGTAAGACACCAGCAAGGGCTGCTGAGGCACCCGCAAGGTGAACGATGCCGGAGCCCGCATAGTCGCTATAGCTTAGCGCGCCGATGAATGGCACGTCTTTGCCGCCCCAAGTCCAGCCGCCCTCAATAGGGTAGATGAAGCCGGTCATTACTACTGCGAAAGCGAGGAACGCCCAAAGCTTCATGCGCTCGGCAACCGCGCCTGACACAATCGACATGGCTGTCGCGACGAAGACCACTTGGAAAAAGAAGTCCGATGCGCCGGAATAGACTGAGCCGCCATCGAATCCTTCTTCGGCTGAGTCTAGCAGCACCTGCGCGATCGCCGCCTCGTCCATTTGCGCAACGGTTGTCACGCCCGATAAAAAGTATCCACCGTCGTACATGAACTGATAACCACACACCAGATACATCGTGCTTGCGATGGCGAACAGCGCGACGTTTTTCGTGAGAATTTCCGTTGTGTTTTTAGATCGTACTAAGCCAGCCTCGAGCATTGCGAAACCCGCTGCCATCCACATGACGAGCGCGCCGCACACGAGAAAATAGAACGTGTCCATTGCATACTGCAATTCAAAAATTTGGTTTTCCACCTTGCTTCCTCCCAGCGGGCTGAATAAGCGCCGCCCTAATTAATTCGGTTTAGTGCTGCTTTTTTTACAAGCCGCTTAAACTGCTTCTTCGCCGGTCTCGCCGGTGCGTATGCGAATGATTTGCTCGAGGGTTGTCACGAAAATCTTGCCGTCGCCGATCTTGCCGGTATTAGCCGATTGCGTGATTGCCTCGATGGTTTGATCGAGCAAACCGTCACCGATGGCGATCTCGAGCTTCACTTTAGGGAGGAAGTCGACAACGTATTCGGCGCCTCGGTACAGTTCCGTGTGGCCTTTCTGCCGCCCAAAACCTTTAACTTCGGTTACCGTGATGCCCTGCACCCCGATCTCCGACAGTGCCTCTCGCACATCGTCTAACTTAAATGGCTTAATAATCGCCGTGACTAGCTTCATCTTCTCGCTCCTTCTCTTTGTTAGGAGGGCCTCGGTTGCATTTCCGCCTTCCGAAGCCTTTTTGCGTTCCCGCATAAGGGGTTCGATCTAATTTGGCTGCACGCGGTCTAGCTGCGCTTTAGCCTTGTTTCCACTCTTGGTGTTAGCAGGGGTCGTGCCAGTTTTGTAAAACTATTTAAAAACAATAGGTTAAAATAGAAAGAAGGGTAAATAGGCGAAATCGAAGTGGCATGAGGATGCTAAGCGTAGGGTATTTGATCCATCTCGGTGCGCTCGACCCAAGGCGAGGCAAGCAATGCACCAACTTAGTGCCAGAGACACCGCCTCTAAGCCAAAGCAGGGGACTCCCCTCCGGACCGGTGCTAGACTTGCGAAAAAGACTGGAAAGGCAATCAAATGACCAACAAGAATTTTCTAGATGACATCAGCGATAAAGTCGCCAGCCTTCTTCCGAAGGCCGAGGCGCTTGGCAGCGAAATGAAAGGTGAGGTTAACGCCAAGATTCAGAGCGCTATTAAAAGCAGCCTCGAATCATTGGATGTTGTAACCCGCGAAGAGTTCGACGCGCAGGCAGCGATGCTGGCGCGCGCTGAAGCGCGAGTGGCGGATTTAGAGGAGCGGATAGAGGCTTTAGAAAAATAGTAAACGAGGGGTGTTAGAGCAGCCCTTCCATCGCGGCGCAGCGGCGGTAGCTCGCCGCTTCTAAGAAGTGTCTTTCGCCTACCTCTGTATCACCGTCGTAGTCGGCGATTGTGCGGGCCATGCGCAGTATTCTGTGAGCGCCGCGCGCGGAGACTTTGAGGTCTTCTAGCAGCTTTACCAACATCGCCTTTTTGGCGTCGGTAAGCTGGCAGGCGTCTTCGAGGGCCGACGCCTTGATATCGCTGTTAAGCGCTCCCTGCCGCTGGCTCTGCATAGTGCGACAGTCGGCGATCGTGCGCCGCCTGCGCGCCCATTGCTGGCTTTCTTTGTGCGCGCTCTGCGCGGCCTCTGTGTGGCTAGTTTGCGTGCTGAGCAATTCGGCGTGTGAAAGCGAAGGTACCTCGATAATAAGATCGAAGCGGTCGATCAAAGGCCCTGACACTTTGCCGAGGTAGGCGCTCACGCGTTCCTTCGAACACCGGCAACTCCGTCTTGTATCGCTGGCATAGCCGCAGGGGCAGGGGTTCATCGCGGCGACCAATTGAAAGTTTGCGGGAAAGACCACGCGGTATTTAGCGCGACTGATGGTAATTTTGCCGGCTTCGAGAGGTTCTCGTAAGGCATTTAATACGCCCGGCTTAAACTCGGTGAGCTCATCGAGAAACAGCACACCGCGATGCGCAAGGGTGATATCGCCGGGCACCGCGTCAGCCCCACCGCCGACAAGCGACGGCATTGTGGCCGAGTGATGCGGCGCTCGCAGGGGCCGCAGTGCTGCGCTGCCGAGCGCTAGTTGTCCACGCGCGGCGGAGCGAATCGATGCAACCTCAAGCACCTCGTCGCGCGTCATTGGCGGCAAGAGTTTACTGAGCGTAGTGGCGAGAAGCGTTTTCCCCGATCCAGGAGGACCCAGCATCAAAAGATTATGCCCGCCCGCTGCGGCGATCTCGAGCGCACGTAAAGCACGAGCTTGGCCTCGTATTGGATTGAACTGCACACAGGCGTCGTCGATACGTTTTTTAAGCGGATCCCGCTGCTGTGGTTTCTGTCTCGCTGCGCGCGCCGCGTTAAACACTGCGAGAATCGTGGCGCCGTCTGCTTTGAGTTTGATCGACAGCGCAGTAAGTTCGGTCAGCGAGTCGAGTCCGAGCGCGAGGGAATAATCCACTATTTCGAGCGCCTCGCGGTTCGCAGCGGGTACGATGATCGCGCGTCCGTCTTTGCGCGCTGCGAGAAGCGCTTGCACCACACCCGGCACCGGACGCAGGCCTCCGTCGAGTGCAAGCTCACCGAGCATCTCGATCCCGCGAATGGCTTCTGCGAACCCTTCGATCTGCTCCGATGCTACGAGTGTCGCCACAGCTATCGCGAGGTCATACCGTCCACCCGCCTTGGGCAGATCGGCCGGCGCAAGATTTACCGTGACGCGCTGATCAGGAAACTCAAGCGCCGAATTGATGATCGCGCTACGCACACGCTCCCGACTCTCTTTAACCGCAGTCTCTGGCAGCCCCACGAGCGTAAACCCCGGTAAGCCCGCCGACAGATGCGCCTCGACCATCACCTCAACGGCGTCGATGCCGAGCAGTGCGCGCGAAGGGATGCTGGCGACGGTCATTGTAGTGCTCCAAATACCTACTCTCAGCTTTATAAATAGCCCTTTAAAAATAGCAGCACAAAAAAAATGAGCCCGAAGGCTCATTCTTTTACAGCTTATTTAGCTAAAGCTTAGTTGCTGCTGTCTACCATGTACTCGACCAACGCTTTGATATCGTCGTCGTTACAGGTAAAGCAAAGGCCTTTAGGTGGCATGTTGTTGATGCCGGCGATTGCGTTTGTGACTACTTGATCCATGCCCTTCTCGAGGCGTGCTGTCCATGCGTCTGCGTTGCCGGGTCCTACTTTTGGCGCGCCTGCAGCACCGCTGCTGTGGCATGCGAAGCACGAAGCCATGTAAGTTGTTTCGGCGTTAAAGCCGTCGCTTACTTGGGCAAGTTCAGTTTGCTGCGCGTCGGCGAAGCTAGTTGACGCGAAAAGCGCCGCTGAGAGGAACAGTCCTGTTTTCAGATTTAACACGTCGAACTCCTTACCTTAGTTGGTACTTACTGTGTTTGAACTTTACTAACGATGTTTGATGGAACTTGGTTTTTACTTGGCGACCATGTAGTTAACGATTTCTTGTAGGTCGTCGGCGCTGCAAGTCATGCAAAGCCCCTTTGCCGGCATGGCATTGATGCCATTCATGACGTTAACCATGATCGCGTCCATGCCTTTCTCCATGCGCGCATCCCAGGCGGCTTTGTCGCCGAGTTTAGGTGCGTTAGCGACGCCTGCCGCGTGGCAAGCGTTGCAGCTGGCCATGTACGTTGCTTCGGCATCAAAGCGTGATGCAGCGACCTCTGCCATCGGTGCTGCCGCAGCGGCCATTGGTGCCGCTGCAACGGGCTCTGCGGCAACGGGTGCTACTTCGGCAGCCATGTCAACGTTACTCTCAGCTTTATTCCCTACGCAGGGCTGGCCTGCGAGGCAAACTTGACGTGCAGGACGAATATTGTCTGCGGCCGTTTGTGCGTTGGCGCCGCCGGCTGCGAAGAGGCTAAGTGCTGCTACTGCGAACATTTTCTTAAACATGACTGTGCTCCAATGGCGGAAATTCTGGCGCGAATTATAGCCGTTTTAGCCACAACTGGCGAATACCCTTCTATTTTTTAGTGATATAACGACAAGAAGCTGTCAGGGAGTCGAGGGTTCGATGACCATTTTGATTGGTGTCGAATTGTAGAAGATGGTGCTGGGGTCGCTATCGAGGCCATAGCCCAGCAGAAAATCGACGTCTAGTTCGGTGATACCGAGGCTTTCGGGTACCACTGCATCGAGCATGAGCACCGTTTCTATCGCGCGAAGTTCCCCTGTGCGGTGCTTAGGAAAGGGGCTGGCGTTATTGGCACGTTCGACGAAAATCCCGGCAGAGTTAAGTGCGAAGACCTGATCGCCGGTGAGTGCAGCCGCCACTACAAAGCCCGCTTCGCCAATATCCTGCGCAGCGATAGCGATCTCGCCATTGACCTTAATCGATTCATCGGCGCTGAAGCGAGTTTGGTAAAACGCCCCACTGCTGTTAGATGCAGCGCCGGTAATAATGCCACGGGCGGGGGTGTCGCTGGTGCTAATGGCGGCGCCCAGAGGCAGGGGGTAGCCGCTTTGATAGTGCGCGGTTAGCGAGTAGTCGCCTTCGGTGACACACGCAGGATCCACCTGTTTGTCGAACGTGTTTGCAAGCACAAGGTAGCTGCCGGGGTCGAGCTGGCGGGTTAGCGTTGAGCTACAGCCCTCGGCTGATTTGTCATCATAGTCGATGACAGTGAGGTTTAGGTCGGAAATCAGCAATACCGAATCGAGCGCGCTAGAGGTCATGGTTAGTGACAGCGTCGCCGCTTTTTCTAAATCGATGCGATAGAGGTCGATGTAGCTGAAGTCTGTGCCGCCGGCAGTAATCTGCGCGACAGTGCAGTCGCCGTCGGCAAGACTGTTGGTTATGGTGCCGAGCACGAGGGTGTTTTGTGTACAGCTTTCAAGCGCAGTGTAGAGTGCGTCGACGCCTGCAAAATCATCTTCGGTCGGCCGATCGATGTCACCTATTGTGGGCGCCATAATCGCAAGCTCCCGACTCTCGTGTTCGAGACCAATCACATGCCCAAGCTCGTGAATCGCGACACGGCGAAAGTCTATTCGACGATTGCTGCCAGGATAAAGAAGCCCATCGTAAATGTCGTACCGAACGTCGCTATTGATTACGATGTCGGCCTCGAAAATATTAGGTTCTCCGAGCAGCGTACTCGACAGACGCCGAAGGGTTACCGCAAGGGTACTGGCGCCGTATTCGGAGCCACAGACTTCGTCGGTAAAGTCGACGCTGTTAAGTCCGTCCTCAAGGCAGGGGTCGATTGCCTGCTCGATCACATTAAAGTCGAAAACGGTGTCGTCGTCCCAATCGGCAATGGCAGCGAGGAAGGAATCGTGCCACGCAATGCCCGAGGGAGATTCACCGGTTAGGCTCACATAAAAGTCGGTTTTGCCGCCCTTCCATTTAGACCCCGAAATTTCGAACGCAGCGCTCTGCACGCCAACAAAAAACAGCGCGAGCGATACCGCAATGAGCGCAAGAATCCTGCTACCGATAGCTGCCATCTAGAATTGCATTCCACCAGTCTTCGTTTTGTAAATACCAATCGACGGTCTTAGCAAGGCCGCTATCGAACGTTTCTGCCGGCACAAAGCCAAGTTCGTCGCTGATCTTTGAGGCATCGATCGCGTAGCGCGTGTCGTGGCCAGGGCGATCGGTAACAAATGTGATCAGTGATTTTGCGCTCTGGCCAACTGCACAGGGCGAATCGGGGAAGCGTATTGCGAGCGTTGGATCTGCGGCAAAACGCGTATCAAAAAGTTCGCAGAGCAGAGTCACCACATCGAGGTTACGCCATTCGTTATGGCCTCCGATATTATAAGTCTCTCCAGCACGGCCGGCTTTAATCACCCGCTCGATGCCGCGGTTATGGTCGTCGACAAACAGCCAATCGCGGATCTGCGAGCCATCACCGTAAATAGGCAATGCCTTGCCGCCAAGAATATTAAGCATACACAGTGGCAAGAGCTTCTCTGGAAACTGGAAGGGGCCGTAATTATTCGAGCAGTTGCTGGTGGTTACCCTCAAGCCAAACGTGTGGTGATAGGCACGCACGAGATGATCGCTTGCTGCTTTGCTTGCAGCATAAGGGGAATTGGGCGCGTAGGGCGTAGTCTCGCTAAACGCAGGATCGGTCGCGAGAAGCGTGCCATATACTTCATCGGTCGACACATGATGGAAGAGATTGTTGCGCGTAGAATCGTCGTCGAGCCAGCAGTTTTTCGCGGCTTTAAGCAGCGAATGCGTGCCGACAATGTTGGTGTCAATAAAGGCATCGGGGCCGGTTATCGATCTATCGACATGACTTTCCGCGGCAAAATGTACAAGCGTATCGATCGCGTGGTCGCGAAGCAGACGTTCAACTAATGCTTGATCGTTAATGGATCCTTCGATGAAAGTGAACCAAGGTTCGCCCATTGCCGCAGCCAGATTATCGCGGTTGCCCGCATAGGTCAGACTATCGAGCGCGACAAGTGTGTCGCTGGGGTTGGCGCGATGCCAGTAGTGAATAAAATTGGCGCCGATAAAACCTGCCGCACCGGTGACGAGAAGCTTGCTCATAATGACCTACTGCTTACTTTGTTTAGGCTACGCATTGTAGCGGTTTTTAACCTTAAGAACTTGCCAGCAGACACCGCTTTAATTCGGCCTGCCATGTATTGGTGGGGCAGTCGAATTCGGCGCGCGCGCGGACGCGGCTCATCACGCTATAGAGTGGGCGTGCGGCAGGCGTTGGATACTCGCTGGTTGGAATGGGCTTAAGGGTACAGGGACTCTTTAATAGGCCCAGCGCAAGGGCTTGCGTTTGAATCTCGAGCGCAAAATCGAACCAAGTAATCGACGCGCCATCGCTCCAATGAAAAATTCCTGAGGGCTCTTTGGGCATCGCTGCGCTGTCAAGCCGTGTGCTGGCGGCCGAGCAAACGACGGCTGCAAGGCTGTGTGTCGACGTGGGTGAACCGATCTGATCGTTCACGATTGATAACGCATCGCGTTCGCTCAGCAGTCTGAGCATTGTTTTTACAAAATTTGCCCCGTATTCACTGTAAAGCCACGACGTGCGAATAATCATCGCGTCGGGCTTCTGCGCTAACAGGGCCTTCTCACCGGCGAGTTTGCTCTTGCCATAAACACTCAAGGGCGCTGTTGCGGCGTTCTCTGCATAAGGCGTGCTCGCTGCGCCATCGAAGACAAAGTCGGTCGAGAGATGGATCAAGGGACACGTGCTGGCCGCAGCAAGGTTTGCAACGCCGCGCTCGTTAATTGCAAAGGCCGCTTCGGCTTCCGACTCAGCCTTATCTACTGGGGTGTAAGCGGCAGCATTGATAATGAGCGCAGGCTGCAGGGCGTCGAGTGTTGAGTGCACCGCGGCGGCATCGGCTATATCGAGATCGCCGCGCATGAGCGGAATCAGCTCATACTGTGAGAGCAAAGAATCTGGCCAGCAGGCAACAAGCGTCTGCCCAAACTGACCACCCGCGCCAGTTAAGACTATTCGGGCGTTCGCACTAGGCATAGGTCGCGGCGTCTTCGAAGCGCTTGCCCGCTTCGTCTTTAGCGGAGAGTAGCGGCGCCGCACCCACTAAGGGCCAGTCGATGCCAACCGTGTCGTCATTCCATAGAAGCGATTGATCATCGCTGGCGTCGTAATAGTCGGTGCATTTATAAATAAGTTCGGCACTTTGGCTGGTGACATAAAAGCCATGCGCGAAACCAGGCGGAACCCAAAGCTGACGTTTGTTTTCGGCGGACAGTTCTACGCCAACCCATTGACCAAAAGTGGGTGAGCTTCTACGCATATCGACAGCGACATCGAAAAGGCTGCCGGCACCTGCACGCACAAGTTTGCCCTGCGGACGTTTGAGCTGATAGTGCAGACCTCGCAGCGTACCTTGGCTCGAGAGACTCTGATTGTCCTGTACAAATTCGAGGTCGATGCCGCGCTCAGCAAAATGCGATTGTCGAAATGTTTCCATGAAGTAGCCACGCGAGTCGCCATGCACGGTAGGCTCAAAAAGCAGCACATCGGGGATAGCAGTTTCGGTAATTTTCATGCTCGGCTTTCTTCCTGCAAAAGCTGCTGGAGATAGGCGCCATAGCCGCTTTTCTCAAGTTTTTTAGCGAGCCTCGCCAGTTGTTCGCTATCGATAAAACCCTGACGATAAGCGATCTCTTCGGGGCAGCCAATCTTCAATCCCTGACGCTCTTCGAGTACCCGAATAAACACAGCGGCGTCGAGTAGCGATTGCACTGTGCCGGTGTCTAGCCACGCAGTGCCGCGTTCGAACAATTCAACTTTAAGCGCCTTTCGTTCGAGATACGCTTTATTCACGTCGGTGATTTCGAGTTCGCCGCGCGCCGAGGGCTTAATGTTTTTCGCGATATCAATCACGTCGTTGTCGTACATATATAAGCCGGTCACCGCATAATGCGATTTAGGATTGGCTGGCTTCTCTTCGAGGTCTATTGCGTTATTGTCAGCGTCCAATTGCACCACACCATAGCGCTCGGGATCTGTGACATAGTAGGCAAATACGCTTGCGCCGCTTTCTTGATCGACCGCGCTGCGCAGGGTCTCTTCGATCTGATGGCCATAGAAAATATTGTCGCCGAGAATCAGGCAGACGCGGCTATCGCCGATAAATTCTTCACCGATGAGAAACGCCTGTGCGAGCCCTTCGGGCTTTGGCTGTTGAGCATAGCTTAGGTTGATGCCCCACGACGATCCGTCGCCAAGTAGCTGCTCGAACATTGGCGCGTCTTCGGGCGTGGTAATGATCAATATGTCTCGTATGCCGGCTTGCATGAGTGTCGAGAGCGGATAATAAATCATTGGCTTGTCGTAAACGGGCATCAGCTGTTTTGATGCTGCGAGCGTCATGGGATGGAGCCTGCTTCCGCTGCCGCCTGCGAGGATGATTCCTTTGGTCATAATCTTCTCTTG
>ERZ1046568.1091-NODE-1091-length-19999-cov-6.693893_pt1 | contig 19999 bp, 26 predicted proteins | sample MGYA00383092_ERZ1046568 | MGnify/ENA primary metagenome ERZ1046568 (study PRJEB29581, sample SAMEA5548362) | metagenome | biome: marine; feature: coastal; material: water | depth 1 m | study: Short-term variability in the microbial, nano- and picoplankton... | reverse complement strand
GGAAAATGGTTACTGCCTAGGGTGCAATCGCACACAGGAAGAAATAGCCAACTGGATCAACTATACTGACGAAGAACGTGAAAGCATAATGGAAGAACTGTTCGACAGAGAAGTATGAATTTGTTACAAACTTTTCGTGCAGTACTCACGGCCTTTATAGGTATCAAAAAAGGTAAAGGCTCACAACAAGACTTTAGTACACTTAAAATACAAAACGTTATAATTGTAGGAATTGTCTGTGCAGTATTATTTGTAACTATATTAAAATCAATAGTAAGTTTTATAATTAACCAATGACATACAAAATTTTAACAGAAGATTCAGACGATAAACTTAACGTCTACGACATCGGTGGTGTCACAGTTAAAGACAACGAAACGTATCGGTTAAAAGACAACACAACTCTTAATAACCTAGTAGTAAGTTCTACTGAGCTTAAGGCTATGCAAAGTACTCGAGGTCATAAGCACCAAGGGCAGGAAGAAGTGTATCATTTCATTAGTGGATATGGAAAGATGGAGCTGGACGACAGACAGTTTCATGTAAAAGGAGGTGACATCGTATTGATTCCGGATGGTTCCTTCCATCGAGTACATAACACTAGTGAGCATGGTGCCTTATATTTTGTCTGTGTGTTTGAAGGGAATCGCAACCATTGATACAAATTGACCACTGGCACATAGAGCTCAGTAGTATTTGTACACTTAGATGCCCACGTTGTCCTAGGGTCGAGCAGCCTGAATCATTGCTAAACAAGCAGTTAAAATTGGACTTTTTTGACAAACAGTTTACTGCCAAGATCGCTAGTCAAGTAAAACGTGTAACACTATGTGGTAACGATGGTGATCCTATCTATGCTAACGACATGATAGACATTGTGCGTTGGTTCAAGCAGGCAAATCCTACTGTACAGTTTTTGATTATTACTAACGGCAGTTACAAAAAGCCTGAGTGGTGGCAAGAACTTGCTAGTACACTAGATCATAATGATGAGATACACTGGAGTATTGATGGCTGGGATCAAACAAGCAACGAACAGTACAGAGTAAACTGTGACTGGGACAGTATAATAACAGGCATAGACGCATTCAGACAACACAATACATCAACGTATAGAACACTGGCATCTATTGTGTTTAAGTTTAACGAACACAACCTCAGAGATATACAACGCCTAGCATTTAAACATGAGTTCGACGCCTGGCAAGTAACTAAAAGCACAAAGTTTGGCGACAATGAAGATGAACTACGTCCCAGTGACAGCAACGTAAGTAGCAACCATAGGTTCCAAAGACAAACCACAAGATACACAATTAAACAACAACCCAACATGAAAAAAATATTTCTAGAACGTGCTAGGAATCTAAAGGAGTACCCTGCGTTATGTTATGTTGGTAATAAAGGAGTATTCCTAAATAGCAGAGGAGAGTTTTATCCTTGTTGTTGGGTAGCAAACAGATACGAGCACAACAAAGACTTTATAGAACGTAGCCAAAATAGTTTTAACTTATACAACAGACCACTAGATCAAATATTATTAGATAATTTTTGGACTACAGACTTTGTGAAGTTCGATAATTTAGAGTGTAAAACTAAATGCACTAAAGAACTATTACATGACATACACCATGTTACAGAATGGTAACACGATTTAAACATAAAATTTTTACGGTTGCCCCTCCAGCCAGTGCAATAGATGTTTATGGAGACTGGTTAGGAACAGATCATGTAAACTGGCAATTTACAGACAACTATCAGGAAGCAATAGCACAGCCTTACAAAGTTGCTATGATGCCTGCATTGTTTAATGTTAAAGGTAGATACACCTACAGGGAAAAGTTTACCAAGTATGACTTTAGTAAATTTGATCTTGTTGTGCTAAGTGATATAGAATGCCACAGTCAAGACGACATATTAGAGAACTGTATTAAGCCTGCTGGTATTACGAACTATCTAGTGGCGGCTGGTGGAATACACAGCGAACTTACTGACCCTGACTTTATTTACAGACCTTGGTGGATGTTTCATCATCGTAGGTTAAACAATATTCAAGTACACTATGTTAAACAGCGTGAGTTTTTGTTTGACGCATTACTAGGAGCTCGTAAGTTACATCGCAGTTACGTAATGGCACGGTTCCAACAACGCCCTGACTTGCTAACCAAGTCTATTGTAAACTATAGAGATACATTTGTTAACCACTGGGGCAACGACCCCAAGTACTTGCACGATCACGTACAACAAGTACTGAATGGTAAACAGTTACTGTGGCCTTATGTCAGTGAGAACTTTACAGAACAACAAACACAAGATTTAGAACCACATCAAATTAGTGAAGTTACTCCCTGGAATATATACCAAAAGACACACTACAGCATATGCTGTGAAAGTTTTGGTAATAATCCAGATGACACAAATCCAGGGCCTTTCTTTCTAACTGAAAAGACTGCTAAAATGTTTATGGCGCAACGTATGTTTATAATGTTTGCACCACAACATACACTACGGTTTATAAAAAGCCTGGGCTTTAACACATTTGATTCTATTATAGACGAAAGTTACGATGACATAGCAGATCCTAGAGAACGATTTGACAGAGCGTTCGATCAAGTGGAATATCTTGCTGAACAAGATCCTGTAGAAGTCTACGAGAAAGTGTGGCCTATAACACAATACAACTTCTTTATGTTTATGGATCTTATCAAAAAAACTAAGGCAGCAATGCTGGATAAGTTACTGCATAAAATAAATACCCTATAATGTTCAAAAAAATATTACTGAGTCCCTGGACTGCTGTTATTACGTTAATAATATGCGCATATATTAGATTAGTAAATCCCAGTTTCGTAGAAAGTGTTAGGCTAACATATTTCGATACTCTAATCACAAGTCAAGAGCCTGTACAAAATAACATACATACTGTTAACATAGACGATCCTGCTTTAAACGAAATAGGCGCATGGCCCGTACCACGTGACTATTATGCAGAACTTATAACAGATTTATACGCAAACAGAAATGTAGGTTTAGTTGTATTAAACGTTCTGATGCCTGAAAGCACAGACAACGACTCGGCATTAGCAGAAGTTATGGAAACATATCCTGTTATTCTGACCAGTGTGCCCAGCAAGTGGAGCAAGAACACACCTCGCAAACCAGGTGCTGTTATTCTAAATCCTGACTATATGAATAGAATAATTAACTATCCTGGTATAATTGCCAACACACCAGAACTGGAACAACGTGCATACGGTGTTGGTATTGCCAGTACACTGCCTGAGATAGATGGAGTTACAAGACGTATACCGTTAATAAGTGCTGTGGGAGAAAACTTATACCCTAGCGTAGCATTAGAGATATTGAGATCAGCGGCAGGTGATACAACATTCCAAGTAAAACTGTTTGAGCTGGGTGTAGAGAAAATGCGTATACCTGCATTTGACACAATACCCACAGATCAGTTAGGTCGCATCTGGGTAGACTGGAGTCAAAAAAGTTTTAGCCACAGTTTAACTGACATGCCTGATGATTTTGGTGGAGGTATAGTTATTGTTGGGCCCACAGCGGCAGGCACTAATCAGCCTATAGCAACAGCACTGGGCGGCAGTTGGCCACATGAACTACAAAGTGCAGTAGTTGGCACAATGTTTAATGGTGTTAACATTGAACGTTATGACTGGGCTGATGGTGCAGAACTAATTGCACTGGTGTTACTAGGATTACTAGCAATAGCAATATCGTATTGGACATATGGATTTATACCTGTAATAGCAGTAATAGGTGGCATGTACTATGCCGCACAACATTATTACGTAGAACAGAGGTTACTATTTGACATTACAGCAGTTATATTTGCTCTAGTGTTGACCTACATACATGCATACACAGTAAAGTTTCTTAAAGAGTTTTATCAGAAACAACAAATTAAACGACAGTTTGGAACTTACATTAGTAAAGAGCTCGTTAATGAACTGCAAAAACATCCTGAAAAAATGCAGTTAGGTGGCGACACAAGACAAATGACTTTCCTATTTTGTGATATCAGAGGGTTTACACCTATCAGTGAACAATACAAAACTGACCCGCAAGGTCTTACACAACTTATTAATAAGTTCCTAACTCCAATGACTAACATAATTATGGAGCACCAAGGAACTATCGATAAGTACATGGGAGACTGTATTATGGCGTTTTGGAATGCGCCTTTGGAGATAGAAGCACATGAAGAGAAAGCCGTATTGGCAGCGCAAGACATGGTTAATGGAGTTAGGAGACTCAATGAAGAACTATCCAAAGATAATTTACTACCTATTAACATTGGTATCGGTATTAATACTGGTTCCTGTGTCGTGGGTAATATGGGTTCTGATCAAAGGTTTGACTATAGTGTACTCGGGGATGCTGTCAATCTTGGAAGTCGCCTCGAAGGGCAATCCAAAGCGTACGGAGTAATTACTATTGTAGGTGAAGAGACTGCAAAAACAGTAACTGGTATTGATCTAATTGAAATAGACTTAATTGCAGTAAAGGGCAAAGAGGATCCAGTCCGTATATATACACCTGTAACATCATCAACAGAACAAGAAATAAAAAAACACAACGAGTATCTCATCGCATATAGAAACAGAGACTGGAACGAAGCCAAGAGAATTGCCGGCGGCAACAAGATGGCATTTAACGGGGAACTTGACCAGTATTATGTATTAATGAGCGAGCGCATGTCAGAACTTAGAACGTCTGATATTAACAACTTGGAAACTTGGGACGGCGTATTCAGAGCCACAACAAAATAAATTATGCAAACTACCACAATTATAAAAACAGCAGGATGGGGTATAGCCCTCTATGTAGGATATAAACTAGCACTTGAACTTTGGTGTGTATTATACGGTGTTTTTATGTGAAGGAAACTAGTTAAACTCTATACCTTCGAGTTCTAGTGGAGTGTAACTATTAGTTAACTTCTTAACAATATCTAGATTGTTAATTTTTCCTATTACAGGATACCCTACGTGTGATTTAATTTTATCTTCCCCATGCAACGTAACAAATTCTGAGTCGTGTTCTTTAAATTTACTCACAAGTTGTTCAGTTTCTAAAAATTCTGTATAAGGCGTAGTTACGATATTAATACCTGGTTTAACAAATGTGTGGAATTTGCAAGTTTGACTTATGACTTCAAAGTCACGTTCTAGATATATTTGCAATGGGCTGTGTCCTACAAAGGGATTTTGTAACCTAAGATCACCTACTTCCATGCTTTTACTAAATTGTATGTTGTCAGAATAAAAGCCGCTGTCATTATACCATTCTATCTGCATCCAGCCTTTTCTAGTTGGTGTCTTATTAGATTGCAACAGATGCAACCCATAATGTAAGTCGTGTATTACACTATCTAAATGTTCAGGCACAAGATGAAAATTGTCACCTACTAAAACTTCAACATCTTTGTGCATCCTTGTGGTGTTTTCAAGACTAAGATTTGTAACATCCCAGTCCCAGCCAAAGTGTTGGTTAGCCTTAACTATTAAGTCGGAAATATATGTTTTTGTAAACTTGGGTCTATCTCTATAAATTGGAAATTCAGACTCGTAGGTTTCTTTTACTAGATCGTAGTATTTTCTTCCTATCTCTGTGTCTTGTATTACACATTCCAATGCATCAAAATACTTAAATTTTACTGCTAATTCCATAAAAAACGACCGTAGTTTTCTTCTACGAATCCAAAATAATCGGTTTTATATTTGTTTTGTTCTTTCATGTGTAAATGATGCCAATCTGCTTTACGTTTTAGTAATTGTCTAGCACCTTCTTCCCAGTCTGTGCTTAGTATTACTGGTTCATACCTTTGTCGAAGTTCTTCTATTTCATCATAGTTATCGCTATCGTATTCCCAATGCAATATTTCAAACATATCACCTTGACGACTTATATACTCTAAACTAATGTCTAATCCCCAACGTGGACGTTGTTGTAGCACACGATGTATTCTACCGTCTTGTTCTGCTAGACGCCACAATTGTTTTGCGGCTTCTCCCCGATAGCCTCTTCTATATAAAACATTACCGTGATTCAATACAACACCAAATCTAGTTTCTTCTTGTCGAAACCAGTCAGCTCCTGCTTTGATTGCTTTGTCTCTCTCACCGGTGTTTGCTTTAACTAGTGCTATTTCTAGTTCAACTAGATCAAAACTGTTTGGATCCATACGGTCAGTAGGATTATCTGATAATACAGATTCATCACAAGGTTTTGTGTAGTATCCTACAGGGTCTAAAGGTTTGTTGTATACTAGTTCTAATTCTGTCACTTCTCAAATGCCATCTTGTTCCGTTTGGTCCATTCTAAACTGACATCGTCGTCAGTGATTGGTCCGCCTTTGGCCCAAGTGTGGCATGATCTTAAACTGTGACATTTAAAGTGATGCATCCAGCAGTAACCTAGTCTGCCTCCTTCTTCGCTGACAGGTCCTGGCATGCACTCTTCCATTCTAGGACTGATATCAAATGCTACACAGTTGCCACACAAAGATTTTTTAGCGGCTTCCTCGGTTGTTTTCCATTGTTTAGCAATACCTTTCCAGTAGTTGCCAGGTTCGTCGATATTTAAAGGACCATAGTTATATTTGTCTACAGTCCAGTCTCTGTTTTCTGTATTAAGCTCAACATCTGAAGTTGCTAATGGACAACCTGTTTCTGCGGCTTCAACTATATTAATAAATTTACGCATACTGCTACTTATCTTTCTCGTTTTCTTCTTTAAGTTCTTTAATTTCTTTATGCTGTTTCATAGCAAGATCCAGCATTGCGTTTTCTTTTTTCTCTAATTGTTCCTGCTCACGCATTTGTAAGACAACATTTAACTTTTGATTAAGTCTAATCAAGTCATTGTCTAACATACGTATACGGTCAATAAGTGCAATAAGTGTAGTGTTTGCTTCGCCTAAGACAGGCTTAACTTGTGAAGTAGCCCATTTCCAAACGTAAACTACAAAGTAACCGAGGCCCACTGCGGCAACTACGGGAAATCCGTATTGCTTTACTAGTGCTACTATGTCCATCAATCTCTCCTGGCGTCGTGTTTTCCATCAGCTCGTGCAATGCGATCCAAGTCAGGTTTGACATTCAAGGCGTTTGACATAAGAGTGTCAATTCTTATAACATCATGATTCATTGTACGCACACGATTATCTAAAGCGTTAATGATACCTGTTAATCCTCGCACACTACCCATAACTCCCTCAAGTATGAATCGTAAACTTAGAAAAACAAAATATCCACCAGCGATAGCCGCCGCTATTGGAAAACCAAGCTCCCCAATTACTTCGAATATTTCCATTTGTAATTCCCTCACAAGTATTTAGTCACGGATAAATATAAAACACAAAGCACTTTATCAATTATACATGACAAACAAAGTACTGTTCCTAGGAACGAATGACGTCAGTACAGATCAAGAAATATCAAAACTAGCAACAATTAATGGCGAGCACAATTACGGACTAGTTTCTGATAGCAAATTTGTACCTAAAGATGATGGATACTATCACACCACAATAGTAGATATCTGGTCGGGCGGCATTATTGAAGTTGCTAAACACTTCGACAAAATACAGTTGTTGGACCAACCTAAAGACCAATGGAGTCATTGGAAGTCTCTATTAAGTACGTATAAAATTATGGTGGAGTTAGAAAAACTAGGACACTGTACGGAATTCAGAAATAACGAAAATATAAAAAGCATACAGTTTATGTGGGACTTATTACAGGACAATAAAGCGTTTTGTGTTTACCCCTGGATGCACCTATTGGAAGAATACGGTGATGTACTGATATGCAGTAAAAGCAAAACACCAATTAAGAAATTAGAAGACCTGGAAGACTGGCGTACTGATCCAGAGTTTGTGGAGATCAGAGACAAGTTAAAGGGAGGAGAAAGAATACACAACTGTAACTTATGTTATGAGGAAGAAGACTTAGGGTTTGTTAGTACTCGTGTTCATGAAAGCATGGACTGGGCAGTAAAAATGAACATACAGAGTATGGAAGACTTAGAAGTAGCACTGCCTACATACTATGAAGTACGCCCTAGCAACAAGTGTAACTTACAGTGTAGAATGTGCTGTCCTGAAAACAGTCATCTAATTGAGAAAGAATTTAAAGAAATAAAGTTTGAATATCCCAGTTTTAAAAAACAATGGGGCAACTACGAACATATTGATGTAGAGAACTTGTTGCCAGGTACTAGGATATACAGCACAGGTGGTGAGCCTACTATTATACCAGAGTTTTATAACTTTTTAGACAAGTGTATTGCACTGGGCAGAACAGATTTAGACATTACGCTAAACACAAATGGTCAAAAAGTAAACGACAAGTTGGTTAATCTTATGCACAAGTTTGATGAGGTTAACTTTAGTTTTAGTATTGATGGCTACGACAGAGTAAATGAGTACATACGCTGGAACAGTGTATGGGACAAGACAGTGGTTAATGCAAAACGACTAAGAGACGAAGGTTTCTATGTTAGTTTAGAATGCATACCTAGTCCCTGGAACATCACAAACTTGCATTTGCTGTATGAGTTTTATGACAGAGAGTTTCCGGACAGTACAGTGTTCCTACAACAGGTATACTGGCCAGACAAAACTGTTAACGTGTTTAATCATCCGTTACCAGAACTTGTTGTGGACAGTTTAACTAGAGTAATAAAAACAAATGCATATTACACAGATGCAAGGGACAACAAAAGTATAATAGACACATTGTTAGAACATTACAGTAAAGATCCCAAACCAGACTTACACTGGTTAGGTAAATTTTATGAGTTTAACGACTTGCTAGATAAGTCTAGAAATGTTAAACTAGTTGACTATGTGCCAGAATTAGAGCAGGGTAGAAAATTATTATGAAGAAAATAGGTTTTGTAGGATTAGGTAAACTAGGCATGCCATGCGCAGAAGCATTTGCCACGAAGTATGAAACATCAGGCTATGATGTTGCACCAGTAACAAGCGATACCGTAGCAGTAAAGGACAACATTAAGGATGTAGTAGAATCTAGCGATATAATTTTTATTGCTGTGCCTACCCCGCATGATCCCAAGTATGATGGCAGCCAACCTATCAGTCATTTAGAAAATAAAGACTTTGACTACAGTATTGTTATTGACGTATGTAAAGAAGTTAATGAACACGCTACAAAACAGCAATTGGTTGTGTTAATTAGCACAGTTTTGCCCGGTACAACACGCAAAAACTTTATTAATTTGCTCTTGAACACCCGCTTTATATACAACCCCTACCTTATTGCAATGGGATCAGTATCATGGGACATGGTTAATCCTGAAATGGTTATTATTGGCACAGAAGATGGATCTGAAACTACTGATGCTAAAGAACTTATAGATGTCTATAAAGAAATAATGCAAAATGATCCACGCTATGTTGTAGGCACATGGGACGAAGCAGAAGCAATTAAGATATTCTACAACACATTTATCAGTGCTAAGATTGGTTTAGTAAACATGATACAGGATGTAGCAGAAAAATCTGGCAACATTAACGTAGATGTTGTAACTAATGCCCTAAAGCATTCTACGATGCGCATAACAGGACACAAGTATCTAACAGCAGGCATGGGAGATGCAGGTCCTTGTCATCCTAGAGACAATATTGCACTACGTTATATGGCACAAGAACTTGGTTTAAACTATGACTTGTTTGATGCCATAATGGGTGCAAGAGAAATACAAGCAAAAAACATAGCAACAAGATTGTGTAGACTTGCAGGAGAATACAACTTACCTATCTATATACACGGCAAAGCGTACAAACCCAACGTGCCCTACATAGATGGCAGTTACAGTTTACTAATTGGACATTACATCGAAAACGAATACAATAACAAAGTAACTTACATAGATCCTGAAACCGAGGACAGTACCCCAACGTCTGTGCAAGGTGTAGTATTGCTTGCTCATAACCAGACAGTAACATATGGGTACGCTGGAGTTACAGAAGAACAAAAGTTATACTGCGAAATAGAAGATGGCAGTATCGTTGTAGATCCCTGGCGCACATACACAACAGACAATCCTAAAATTATGGTAGTACACTATGGCAACAGCAGAAACAGAAAGTTCTAGTATATTTTTTGTAACAAGTTTTAAAAAGATATGGTCTACAGAACACCTACGTCTTAATTACGAGAACGAATGTTTTAACGACAAATTAACACAACAGCGTTGGCAAGACCAAGGACATGTATACAGATACTACACAGGAGATATGTATGACGCTAGGAAACCTCAACCCACATTTGTAGAAACATTATGTGAGCAAATAGATTGGCAGAATTGTACAAGTAGTTTTTACTGCATGCCACCTGGCCGTATATTGCCAGAGCACAGAGACACTTATAAGAAGTATAGGGAAATTTATCAAGTAACTAACCCATATAGTATATGGCGGGCAGTTATATTTTTAGAAGACTGGCAAAGTGGGCATTACTTAGAAGTAGCAGACTGTCCTATCACAAACTGGCAAGCAGGTGATTGTGTAATGTGGCAGTTTGATACTGCACACTTAGCGGCTAACTTAGGCAGGAAAAACAGGTACACACTACAATTAACAGGAACAAGTAATGATAGTAAACTCACAGAACGAATGGGATCAACTAAAGTCAATCGTAGTTGGAACAGCGGAGAATTTACATTACCCAAACAGTGACAAAGTATTTGCATTATGTGACACATTAGGCACATGGGAAAAGTCCAATCAATGGCGAGGCTACGTGCCAGAACACGTAAGGGCGGAAGCAGAAGAGGACCTCCAGGGTCTAGCTGATGCACTAGAAAAACTGTCAGTAACTGTACACAGACCCAACGCATTAGAGTTTAGCAAAGTTACTGTAGGGTACGACTGGGTGGCAGACGGCTTTAATGCGTACAACCCCAGAGACAGTTTGTTAGTGGTAGGTGATACCGTGATAGAATGTCCTATGGCTATGAGAAGTAGGCAACAAGAAGTACTGTGTTATGACCACATAAGACGTGCCGCAATCAAGGACGGCACACGTTGGATATCTGCACCTAAGCCTAGACTGTTAGATGCAGAAATATTTGTAAAAAACAAAACGTTACACATACCACAAGACGAACCTATATTCGATGCCGCAAATGTTTTACGTTTAGGCAAAGACTTACTGTACCTTGTTAGCAACACAGGCAATGAACTTGGTGGTCGCTGGCTACAAAACGTTTTAGGTAAAAATTATACTGTGCATTTTTGCCATAACCTCTATGCTTTTGCACACATTGATAGTACAATAACAGCACTTAACGAAGAGCAGTTCATTGTAAATGCTTCTAGAGTAAATGACACTAACCTACCGCCTGTCCTCAAGGACAAAGAGATCATTTACGTAACAGAAGATATGATTGAACCTCAGACTTTCTGGCACTATCCCTACGCAAGTGCCTGGATTGCAATGAACATGCTCTCCGTTAATCCCTCTACAGTTGTAATAGAAAACACACAGACAAAACTAATGAATTTACTTAGTAGTAAAGGCTTCGATGTTGTTCCCGTGAGCTTTAGACACGCTCGTACACTGGGCGGCGGTCTACATTGTGCTACACTAGACTTAGAGAGAACTGATAAATATCAATAAGTAGCAATTAGGAAACAGGAGCATATGAGCGATTTTAAGAAGTATAACAACGTTTTACTTAGAGCATATCAAAAGTATGCTAACACAAAAGATTTAATTGCAAAAAAGCAAGAGATTTTAAGTAGACTGGTTACTAAACAAGAAGCAAAGGTTTTATTTGTAGGGTTTAATCCGCTGTGCCTAGGTCTAGACAACTTTGGTATTACAGAGGCAGATGAGCCAGTATTAGAGTTTTTACGTGAGAAAGGCAAGACATTTACAGAGGTTGATGTAACTAACACAGAACCCTGGGACTATGTCTTAACTATGGACGAATATTATACATTTGCTGAAAGCGATGAAGAGCAACAGCAAAAGATTAGAGTATTAAGTTCAATCACTGAGGTAGCACTTATAACAACATTACGTGATTATAAGAATTTAAACTATAGAGATAAAGAATTTTCAATGCCTGTTTCTGTCGTTAACGACACAGATAGGACTATATACTTAGAGTACCATATACATGGTGGGACCAGTCACTGGGACAGCCTAGTATATGAACTAGATGGTGACGATAACCAAACACATGGGCCATATAAGCGTATGCCTATGTATTTCAAACAATTAGCAAAATTTAGCATGGATGGAGGTGCTAAAGCCTTTCAAGTACAAAAGAACATGATGTGGAAAGGTCTTATTCGACGAAACTTTGAACATGTAATATCAATAAATTATGATAAACGAAAATCAAATAACCCGTAACAGACAAATTAGTGATGTAGTAGACGGAATAGTAAAACAAGTAGAAGCAGGTGTAGAAGAAAAAGTTGATCAACTTATAGGTCACACAATTAAACTTCGCCTGTCTACCTTTGACTTTACTGATGCTATCAAACAAGCGGCCTCAGATACACTTGATAAAAAAGCCGCCCAATACAATGTTGATAGTAAAAAACTAGAAACACAGATTTTTAATCAAGTAAATCAACTATTATCCAACGAAGTATCCAAATCAGTAAAACAAAAGATGCTTCGTGTTGACATTAAACAGTTAATAGCAGAAGCAACTGAAAAAGAACTAGAACATAAAGTTACTCACATAAAATTTCCGGAAGGTAGTATTCCCTTTGAGAGTATTCGGAACAATACAGTACGAGTATCTGGCAATCAAGTTGATGGCGGTGTACACCGTCGATTTAAGTCTGCAGGCATAGAGGATTATGCAAAAGACTGTAAACTCACAGTGTTAGATGATAATGTTGTTGTAGAAAACACATTAGTGGCACTGAATGCCAGTATCAAAGAGAATTTAGTAATTGATGGTAACTTAATAGTTAACGGTTCTATACCAGAAGACAGCAACTTCTTCAACGATCTTGTTGAGGGCGTTATTAACAGACTGGGAGATGCATTTGAAAAGGTTTTCAGACAGAGTATAGTTGATGGTGTGCTGTTTACCTTAAAGAATCAAGGTATAGATGTTAACAATATCAGTCTAAATGGCAAGCAACTTACAGACGGGATCAGTCTGTCAGACACTATAACTAACAGTAATTTACAGAAAGTTGGTCAACTAAAAGAACTACAAGTTAAGAACGAGGCACTCCTAGCAGACACACTTTATGTTACTAAAGGCAGGATAGGAGTAAACACCGACGAACCTAGCGCATCTTTAGCAGTGTGGGACGAAGAGTGTGAGGTAGTTGTTAAAAAACATTCGAAACACAGAGCGTATATTGGCAGTACAAGAGACACAACTGTGATCTTAGGTGCTAACAGAAAAGACAATATGGTACTTAATCAGGACGGCTCTACTAGGATAGATGATTTAAGATTGGGCGGTAATAAAATCACAAGCAGTCCTGTTAAACCTAATATGGCATCACAAAAAGGGCATGTTGTTTTTAACAGCCATCCGGATATAGGCAGACCAGTAGGCTGGATATGTTTAGGGGGCGAGCGTTGGTCAACTTTTGGTAACTGTGAATGAATCTGACCTTTGTGATAGGCAACGGTGAAAGTCGACGTAACATAAACATAGACAGTCTCAGGGACTTTGCTCCAGTCTGGGGATGTAATAGGATATATCAAGACTGGCATGTAGATAACTTAGTTGCCATTGACCAAGCACAGATGGAGTATATTTTAAGAAATGACTACCATACTAAAGCAAACGTCTATACTAGAAAGCGATGGTCTCCGTTGTTCAATGGTGTTCCTGAAGTAAAATATATTCCTGAGTTCAAAGACGAAGGCACTGAGAAGTGGCAGAAACAGTGGCACTGGAACTCAGGCCCACTTGCTATGTTTTTAGCATGTGACCAAGGAGCAGATATATTATGCATGCTGGGCTTTGATTTTTACGGCAATGCTGGTAAATCAAATAACATCTACAAAGGCAAGCCAGGATACGACAAAGCAGATCATAGGGCAGTAGATCCAGGCTTTTGGATACAACAGTTTGTTCAACTTGCACAATGGTATCCTAACACTCAGTTTGTACAAGTACAGCCTGCTGGTTGGTACGTACCTGACATGTGGCGGGATGTGTCTAATCTAAGCATAGACACACCGGAAACTTTTTTTGAAACATTAGTAGCAACCTAATGCCTAATAAAAAAATATTTTGCAACGTACCTTGGTATCAAGGGCATGTTTTTTGGGACGGCACTTATGGACACTGTTGTTTTGCGCCCAAGGACAACTCACACAAGCACAATGTAACAACACATTCTATTAAGCAGTGGGTATCGTCTGACAGCATGACAGGGTTTAAACGAGAACTGTTGAGCAACAATAAAAGCAATAAGTGTCATGGCTGTTACTTGGAAGAAGAACAGGGCCATACAAGCAAAAGGCAAAACGAAAATCTAAAAAGCGCAATATGGGCAAGCAACTTTGATCGTAGTTTTCATGAGTCCCCAACAAGAGACAACTTTTTAAAACTAGATCCCACACTGTATAGAGAATGGCATATAGATTTAGGTAATGAATGCAACCTTGCTTGTAAGATGTGTAATGCAGATGCAAGCAGTAAGATAGAAACTTTATTCAGACGTTGGGACTTGCCTGTGGAATACACAAGCAAAAAACTCTGGATAAACCAACCTGGTGCAGATAATTTTGTCGAGCAAATAATAGAAACACCTAAACTAAAGCGCATACATATTATGGGAGGGGAACCTCTTATACAACCAAAGTTTAAACAGTTAGTTAAGAAACTTAGTGAGCGCAGACCAGACATAAGTTTTAGTTTTGTAAGCAATGCAACAAAATTCGATCCAGAGATATTAGAATACCTACAGAAGTTTGACAGTGTTGATGTTGAACTTAGTATAGAAACTGTTGATCCTGTAAACGATTATATTAGACAGGGAGGCAATGTACAAAACATAGTAACTAATATAGAACGCTGGGTAGAACACAGATCAAACAACTTTAATATTATATTGCGACCTACTCCTAGTATTTTAAGTATTAGTAGATACAGGAGTCTATTAGATTTTGCTTACAAACATAGACTTATTGTAATGAGTGTAATACTCAGTGATCCTGACTATATGCGAATAAGCATGTTACCCAATCAGTATAGAGCACCTATTATAAAAGAGTTACGGCAATGGAGCGACAACATAACAGTAGACGACAACGAACAAGTGGGCAACAGAGACGCTACTAGGTGGCAAGCACAACTGAAACAAGAGTGCGATGGTATAATACGATGTTTAGAGCAAGCCCACAAGCCAGGCGCAGAAAAAGAACTAATGACATGGTTGCAACGTTGGGACAATGAGTATAAACTAAACGTTATAGATTACTTGCCAGAGTTAGCGGACTTCTTTACTGAATATGGATACAACGTACCAAACTGAGGTAACAGTAACACTAGAGCCCCACTACAAAACTGTGGTTCCACATACATTTGTCAAGTTAGACGATGTGCATCACTACATGTCGTTAACGGATACAAAAACAATTACATTCGACTTGACGTTAGACGTTGGTCATCACCAACTAAGTGTTTGGTTTGAAAACAAAGAAAACTCCGACAGCACAACAGCAGTAGAAATAAAAGACATTACATTTCAAGGACTTACCCTCAATAGAGTAAAGTGGGCAGGTAACTATACTCCAGTTTATCCTGAACCTTGGGCAACTGAACAACGTCAACAAGGCATTACTCTGCCGGAAGTTATCCCTGCTGGACACTACTTAGGCTGGTTAGGTACGTATACACTGGACTTCACAGTCCCCACTTTCACTTGGTTACACCAAATAGAAAATCTAGGCTGGCTCTACACTGATTGACACAATTGTGGAGTGCCCATATAATAGTATCATGAGTAAACTACGCAAACGTTATGCCTTATATAGACAGTGGTACAAGCAGTTACGTAAAAAATATGGTATCTGGGATTGCCATTGTTGGGCTCTACACAACTCAAAAACACACGAACTTGATGGGAGTAGTATAAAATGGTAAAACGTCTTGGTTTCGCTTGTAAGTGGATTGATACTCCTGAACAAGTTGATGGTATTAAACCCAAAGATCCTGCCAAGAAGTACAACACTGGCGGCACAACTATTACATGGCTTAACAAGCAGACACGTGATGTTGCGGAAGAAAAACTGTGGCACTTAATGCAACAGAACATTGAAGCAACTAGACTACTTGTAGAACGTGTTGGCAACTTGGAGCAACATTTGCGTATGGTACGTCTTAGCAGTGACATACTGCCAGCATACACACAGGAAGACTGGAGCTACTTCTGGCAAAAGCCTGATGTACGTGAATACTGTGCGAGACATTTTGCCAGTGTGGGCAAGATTGCTAAACAACAAGACGTAAGGATAAGTTTCCATCCAGGGCAATTTACTGTTCTTGCCAGTGACAATCCAGACATTGTGAACCGTAGCATTGCAGAGTTCGAGTATCATATTGATATGGCTAGGTGGATGGGGTACGGTAAAACATTTCAGGATCTAAAATGCAACATACACATATCAGGCAGACAAGGACCCGATGGCATCAAACGTGTTCTTCCTAGACTAACTCCTGAAGCAAGGAACTGTCTTACCATAGAAAATGATGAGATGTGTCATGGTCTTGACGCAAGTCTAGAACTTGTTGATGACGTTGCACTGGTACTGGATGTTCATCATCATTGGGTCAGGACAGGAGAATACATCGATCCCAATGACGACAGGGTCAAACGAGTAATTGATAGTTGGCGTGGCGTTCGTCCCACAATGCACTACAGTTACAGTCGTGATGAATGGTTGCCCAATGGCTTTGATCACACAGTGCGACCTACTATGGATATACTGCTAGAGTCTGGACACAAAAAACAAAAACTAAGAGCACACTCAGATTTTTATCCTAACAGGACAGTCAATGCATGGGCTCTTAGTTTTCTAGATAACTTTGACATCATGTGTGAAGCCAAAGCAAAGAACTTGGCTAGTTTTGCACTAGCCGAACAAATTACTTAGCCTTAGGCTTTTTAGTAGTTGCTGTCTTTTTTGTTGTAGTGGCTTTCTTCTTTGTTGCCTTCTTCTTTGTTGTTGCCTTTTTCTTAGCAGGTGATTTTGCTTTAGGCTTTCTTGCTACTTTGGGCGGATTATCTGCTGTAGGAAAAGGCCAAGCATCTTTTTCGGTCTCTTCTTTTTTGTCTGAACCAAATAACCAGTCTATTAATTTTGAAAACATCTTGTTGATCTCCATATAACGTTATATGCTATTATTTAGTTGTTGGTTGACAAACAGTAAGAATTGTGCCATAATAGCACTGTTATTAACTTTATGAGCAAGTTATGAGACATTTTATAACAGTATTTGGTATCCTGAGTATTACAGCATGCGCAGGAGTAAACACAAAATCTAAGCCAGATGTAGACTATGTACGCAACTTTACTATAGATTGCAGTAAGGCACACGAGCAGTATCAATATATTGACAGTCTGACACCGACAGCATGGGAGAGACAGTCTGCAAAAATTTTAAATGGCAGTGTCACTGCTAGTATTGGCGGTGCTATGTCAGGTGACTACTGGAACAGAAAACATATTAGTTCTGGAGCATACGAAGCAAACATCAGCATGATTAAGCACGATATTAGAAGTCAATGTGGATATAAGGATTACAAATGAAATACTTTACACTAGTTCTAGTTTTGTTTTTGACTGCATGCCAATCTGCATACAAGGCACCATTACGTCAAGTTGATGCAATGTATGTTGATTGTGCCAATAAACAACAGCAGGAACAATATCTTAAGAGTTTATTGACAAAAGAACATGATGATGGTATTGAGTACTGGAACGATTGGTTATTAGGCTGGAATGCTGAAGAGCGATACAATGACGAAGTAGCATATCGTAAACAGATAAGATCACTACTTTGGGAGGTTAGATCAACATGCGGTTAATTATGTTATTGTTGCTTGTGCCCAGTTTAGTATTTGCAGAGTGCAAACTGGTACAGCGTAATGAGTCTGTGGCAACGGGTACTATAGACCAGATAAAAGATGTCACAGCAGATGTTATTAAACTCAGAGACGACACTAGACAGTGTACAGTGAACTTTGAAGGCAAGATCGCTGGACTTTGGTACACAGGTTTTGGTGACTATAAGTGGCGTAATGAGATGCCAGATGATGTAGCCTGTGCAAATGCTTTTGAAATAGCCAAAGCAAATTTAATTAAGTCTGTTGGTGCTATGCATATTAATAGCCAGACAGCACTAGTATGTAATGAAAACAACGACCCAGCACTAAAAGTATTAACACCAGGTATGGTGTTAGATGAAGGTACTTGGAGACCACATCCTGAGAAGCCACAAGTTTTTTGGTATCAGGGAACTGCATGCAGTTGGTTTGTTGAAACAAATATTGCTGGCAACGACATGCGACAATGGGAAGGCATTGTGTGCAGAGCAGATGGTGACAAATGGGTAGTAGTTGACAAATTTTAAGAGTGATGCTATCGTATTACATAAGGAGAATATTATGATATTTGGTGGACTTAAGTGGTTTATAGCTGGTGTACTTACTACATTGGTATTTGCATATCCAGTGCAAGCAAAGGAAGCATTTGGTTGGACCATAGACACAGTTACTAACGTGTTTAATTGGTCGGCTGAAAAAACAGAAGTTGTTATTAATAAGGTACAGGAGGTATCTAAATGAAAGTCCTAGTAATTGCTATATTGTCAATGACACTTATGGCGTGTAACTCAACAGGCAAGTATGCCAAGATCGAAAAAGAGAAGTATGAGCGTGATGCCAAGTATGCAGAAAAAGCATTAGACAAAATGCCAGACTGGATGACTGAAATGCCAGAAGATTCTGCCGCAGTCTATGCAAATGGTACAGCAACCAGTTACGACATCAACATGGCGGACACAAAGGCTATGACAATGGCTATGGGTAAAATCTGTATCAGTGCAGGTGGAACTGTAGACGAGCGTAGCAGAGTGTTTCTGCAGGATACCCCAGATGGCACAATAGAACGCAGTGAACTTGCTATACAAAGTATGTGCGATGCTGTAGACATCAGTGGATCAGAAATCGCTAAAATTAAACGTATTACACAAGGCACAAAGTATAGAACTTATGTGTTAATGGTACTGCCGTTTGGTAGTGCTAATCAATTAGCACTTAAACGTAGGATGGCACAAGATCAAGTACAAGTACAACAACGTATGGACGAAGTATTTGAAGAAATGGAGAGCAATTAATGCCAAATTTAGTACCGATAGTTGTTGAGCAGACTAGTAAAGGTGAACGCAGTTATGACATCTATTCTAGACTGCTTAAAGACAGAGTAATAATACTGGACACAGAAGTATCCAGTCACTCTGCAAGTTTGTTAGTGGCTCAACTACTGTTTTTAGAGTCAGAAGATCCAGAGCAAGATATCTTGTTCTACATTAACAGTCCAGGCGGACTTGTGTCAGCAGGCTTATCAATATACGACACAATGCAGTACATTAAACCAGATGTGTCTACTATTGTGTTAGGACAAGCCGCAAGTATGGGATCGTTCCTAGCACAAGCAGGTGCCCCAGGCAAACGCATGGTACTGCCAGAAGCTCGCACAATGATACATAGAGTATCGTCAGGCACCCCTGGTACTCGAGGTAGTGTCCATGTGCAAGAGTTAGAGTTTGAGGATGCTAAAAGAACGTTTGAAGAAAGTCAGCGTATTAACAAGCGCCTAACGGAACTCTATGTTAAACACAACACGGCTGGAAAGACGTATGACGAACTGTATGAAGCAATGAAGTTTGATACATATCTGTCAGCACAGGACGCCGTAGATTACGGACTAGCAGATAAGATTAT
>ERZ1046568.1082-NODE-1082-length-20057-cov-9.435606_pt1 | contig 20057 bp, 17 predicted proteins | sample MGYA00383092_ERZ1046568 | MGnify/ENA primary metagenome ERZ1046568 (study PRJEB29581, sample SAMEA5548362) | metagenome | biome: marine; feature: coastal; material: water | depth 1 m | study: Short-term variability in the microbial, nano- and picoplankton... | reverse complement strand
TGCCGGACCAGTCTACTATGATGCCGGACCAGTCTACTATGATGCCGGACCAGTCACCTATGATGCCGGACCAGTCTACTACAATGCAACCCGAACAACAGTCTACTACGATGCAATCCGACGGACAGCCTCAGCAGATGCAGATGGACACACCCATGCCAGAACAAGTAATTGAAGGATTCCAAAATGAAATGGCTCTTCCCAAACCATCACCAAATATGGTTTATAACCTTATGAATGCATTATTGATGATGTGTTTGTTTTATTTACTTTCACACAAAGAAACATTAGCATTTGTAATGAAAAACCTTAAGGGTGTCCGTGGAGCAAACGTTCAAGTATTAATGACATTAGTATTTGGTGTATGTTATCTATTTTTAAAAAGATATTTATAAATTCATTTTGATATTAGCTTATGGCTAAATTTTTTTTATTTAAACCTATAGGTAAAACACCTTTAGAAGTTATCAATGACTACAAAAAAAATCATACTGAAAACAGTATTAATAAAATATGCTATGTATATCGTTTAGATCCTATGGCGTGTGGTATGTTTCTAGTGCTAACAAATGAAGATTGTTATGATACTAATAAATACTTAACAAAAATAGATAAAACTTATATATACAAATTACTTATAGGCGTAAAAACCAATACGTTAGATTGTTTAGGGAATATAGAGGAAATAAATAATAGTAAAATAGAAAATCTCCAAGAGAAATTGAATTATTTTTTTAGCGTCTATTATATAAACTCTATAGTTCAATCATTACCGAAATATTGTGGTTATAAAATTAAGAACAAGCCATTATGGTATTATGCCAATAATAATATAGAAATCGATCTTCCAGTTCGTAATGTTCAAATATATAGAAATACAATTAATAGTATAGAAAAAATCAAAGGTAAAGAATTAAAAGAATATGTCAAAAAGTATTTAACTATTATTAAGGGGAATTTTCCAATTATGGAATATTTAGAATCTTGGAATAAATTGGAAGATACAATTGAATTCACAGTTGTAAATATAGAAAGTAAAGTTAGTTCAGGAACGTTTATAAGAAAAATATGTGAGGATTTTGGACATTATATTCATATGCCGTGTATGGCTTTTTATATAGAGCGTTTATCGATTCATTTGGTTTAATAATGTAAGTTCGGTTTTTTCTAAGAGTTCTTTATGTAAACCATTATCTTTATTATCGTACTTCTTCTGGAAGCCTTCATATCTATTTTTTTGTATCTTACTTAATTCGTCGCTTGTAATTTCATTGAAATGTTCGTCTAATATAAAATACTTACCATCAATTAAATCTTCCATTGTTGTCTTTTTATCTTTATAGATCCATTTCCCATTTTCATAGATTTTAATATATTTGTCTTTCTTATTAACAATCATAAGATTCTGGTTTTCCGGTTTCAAGTCATTAAAATGTATCTTCTCTATCATTCGTTGAATCATAATATATGGAATCTTCAGCATTTGTGTTTTATCACTATAAGAAATATGACTTAGATCTTCACTTCCATAATTATTTAATTGGATGTTATTAGTTTGAGTATTATTTATAGTTGTATTTCCTACTTTTGTTAATAAGATTTCGATTTGTTTCATTAATTCTTTCTTCTGTTTTTCCATTGCTTTCTCGTGTTTTTTAATTTGATTTTCTTTTTCCCTTTCGAGTTTCTTGATCTGGGTTTCGTGCTTTATAATAATAAACTTAGAAACATTGGAATTATCTTTACATCGATGTAATTCATGTCGGCGTTTATTAGCCATTGTCGTGAATGTTTCTTCACAATAGTCACAAGGATACATTTTAAGCTTTTTGTGGCTCATTTGTGGCTCATTTTGGCTCATTTGCGGCTCATTTTGGCTCCATTCCTCTATTTCTTTTGTGTTTTTAACCGAATATTCTTCATTGAGACGATGTTTCTTTGTTTTTACGTGTCTATTTAGATGAGATTTTATATTTGTAGAATAATTACAAATTATACAGTCATATGACACCATAATTATTAATATATCACAATATTTTTAATTTTTTAAATCAAGAATTTATACTTTTTTTATACTTTTTTTATACTTTTTTATACTTTTTTTATACTTTTTTTATACTTTTTTTATACTTTTTTTATACTTTTTTTTAATAAGATAATGAACCCTAAATTATATATTATATATCGTAAAATCATAAGGAAAATACAATAAAAACCCTAAAATGATCCAGCAAATCACCTTTTTTTTTGGGGGGGGGGAATTTGAACTATATAGATTTCATTTTTAAATTTTTGAAATTCTGAAAAGTTTCAATGAAAAAAAAAACATTTTTATTACTTTATATTAATGAGTGACTCAAATATTCAAGTTATAGATAATATAAAAAAGGTAAATAAAATGAATACAACGAAATCAACTATTATTACTTTCTTTTTAATTATATTTGTTGCCATATTGATTGTAATTGCGAATTTCATTGGTCCTCATTTTCTCAATGTATTCTTATTTTCGTTATTGTTTGGATTTCCACTATTGATATTATACCGAGAACAAATAGCAAAACAATTGCCTGAAAATATTGCTAGTTATTTAGTTGGAACACAAGAGGAAATAAATGCCGATGTTCAAGAAGCTCTAAAGATACATAGTAATCCATTATATGCGCGAGAAGTTCAAATATTTATATTAGGGATAATTAGTTTAATTGTGGCCATACAAACGTTAAGACAACGTCATAAAGAATTTACAGGAATACTAACAAGTTTGTTCTTCACTATATTGGCTATGATTTTTATGAACGATTTATTTTGATTTAAAGATTTACAGTTGATAAAAATACATTAAAAATGGTTGAATACGTCCTTGAATTACAAACCGTACAGGCTTCTGCTTTTAGAATATTAGTCGAAGCACTTAAAGAAATATTAACTGATGCCAACTTTGAATTTGATGAAAGTGGAATGAAAATTGTTGCTATGGATTCATCACATACGGTTCTAGTTCATTTACGTTTGAATGCCAATAATTTCGAAAATTATTCTTGTAACCGCACTAAATTAATATTGGGTATCAATCTTATTAATTTATATAAATTAATGAAAATAATGGGTAACAACGATACATTATCATTAAAAGTAGAAGAAGATGATTTGAGTTCGCTACATATTTTCATTGAAAACAGTGAAAAGAATTCCATCACAAAATTCAAACTAAATTTGATGGACTTACACGAAGAAAATATTGAAATACCACCACCTTCATTCGATTCAGTAATAACAATGCCATCATTAGACTTTCAAAAAATATGTAGAGATATGCATAACTTAGCAGAGGAAATTGAGATTAAAAGTATTGGACATCAACTCATATTTAGTTGTAAAGGGCAATTTGCCGAACAAGAAACTAGCATTGGAAGTTCAAGTAATGGATTAGCATTTATACAAAATGAAGCCGATAAAATAGTTCAAGGAATATATGCCTTGAAACATTTAGTCCTATTTAGTAAATGTACTAATCTTTGTAATTCAGTGGAACTTTATCTCAGAAATGATTTCCCACTTATCATAAAATACGCTGTTGCTTCGTTGGGTGAAATTAAACTATGTTTAGCACCTAAATACGATTAGTAATCGGTAGTAATCGATTAGTAATCGGTAGTAATCGACGACAATAATAATTAATAATAATTAATAATAATTAATAATAATAAAAAATTAATTTCTAGATTTATGAGCCTTGTAAATACATTGGGCTACAAACAACTTGGGAATTTTCTTCGAAAGTAAATCCAATGAAGAATCATTAGAATCTTTATTCCATATTTTCAAGATACAAAATGATTTCTTAGGACTAATAGATATACCATTTATATTACTATTTATTTCATTTTTCAATATTTTTTCATTAGTTAATGCCATGGCCAATTCAATCCATGAATTATATATATCTCTTTTGGATATCTTATATGACCAACAACCACCATTAACATTATCTTCATTTTCCCATAATGGTTTAATATCATTTTTCATCAAAAAAAACATTCCTTCTTGGATTTTTCTTTCATCTAAGACCTTGTGTAAAATCCAGAAATCTTCAATAGTATTAATAGTCCATAATTTCTTATAACTATCAATACTCCAGTCTTGGTCCTTCGGGTCGTGGAACCACAAAACCCAATTATCCTTAAGATTATTCATAATGGATAATATATTAACTTATAATGTTTTTTTATTCTTTATGTAATATATTTAAATTATTTATCTCTAGTTTGAAATCATATAGGTCGGTATTAATATTACCACTATTATCAATAAATTCAAAATGTGTAATTTTTCCATTAACCTTTTTATGAAATCTATTAAAAATATTAATCCAAAACGGAACCATACCTTCAGTGAAATCTAATACGGCATCATTTAAACTAAACATATTCATTAAACTTGTAATATCTTCGAAATTATCATTATCACAATAATAACCGAAAAAGGCAAATTGTTTATTTAATCCATAATCACCAGTATATTCTTTAAAAAGTGCTATATTTTTTTCAGTGTCATATATAATATAATTAGTCTCTGTATTAATATCATCTTTATTAGAACTATAGTCGTATTTGACCATTTGTGGGGGGTTTATATAACTATTAATAAAATCTTCTATTTTGAAGTAAATGTCATATAAAACGTATATGATTTCTTGTACACTTACCATAATTATTAGAAATAAATATATTTTGTATTTAGGTAAAAAAAAAATATTTTAAATTTATATAATGAATAAATTGCTTTTACTATTAACTGTAATTTTAGGCGTTGTTGCTATTGTAGATGAAATGAATTTACTAAAAGTAAAAATCCCCGACACCACTAAGGTATTACTATTGATGTGCGTTTTAGTTCTTTTCTTAAAAACCCACAAATTAGAAAAATTTCTTCTTAAACAAGAATTAGTTAAAGAAGGTGCCAATGAAGGGAAAAAATGTGGATACGCAGGATTAGATTTATCTAAAAATGAATATGACCCTAATAAATTATGTAACTACACTATACCAGACACTAATAATATTCCCCTTAAAGAGAAAATGGTATATCAAATGCCTAATTCTTTTAAATCGGCTGAATTCAAACCCGATGGAACAAACAAAGCCTCATTAGATGGAAGTGATGAATTAAAAAATGTATCTAATTTTACTTTCACACAAAACGTTTCAAGTCCCGATTGTTGTCCATCAATTTATTCAAGTAGTTCAGGCTGTGTCTGTAATAATCAAACACAGAATCAATTTATCCAGAGCCGTGGCGGAAACAGTTCCCATTTAACCGAATTTTAAATTATGAAGGTTATTTGTTTAATATATTCATAAACATTCGAAATATTTACCACCTGAATAATAATACCTTGTTATATATAAGGTAATTAATATTATTATTTATTATTATTTATTATTATTTATTATTATTTATTTTAAAAAATTGAATTTCTTCATATAAACAATTTAAAAAAAAAATATATATCTATAGTAAAATGTCGCATTTGAGCAAAGAACTCGACTACAATTCTAAAATTAGAGATGTTAAAGCAGCTCAAATGAGTGTTTTATCCCCAGATGAAATTAAAGAAAGATCAGTCGTCCACGTAAAGGAAACCGTTCTTTATAGTTCTTCGGGAGAACCTATTGTTGGTGGTCTTTTTGATCCTCGTATGGGTGTCATTGATCACGGAAAAATTTGCCCTACAGATGGTCTTGATAATCGCTTTTGTCCAGGTTATTTTGGACATATAGAATTAGTAAGACCAGTCTATCATGTCCAATTTCTCGACAATGTTATAAGTATTTTTAAATGTATTTGTAAAACGTGTTCTAAACTACTTGTGGATATCAATGACCCTGAAGTAAAGAATACTTTAATGAATCTAGAAAATAAAAAGAAAATGGGTTATATTATTGAATTAGCCTCAAAGGTGAAAGCGTGTGGCGATTTCAATAATGATGAAAATGGTTGTGGAGCACTCCAACCTTCTAAAATTTTTAAAGACCCCAAGAAACTTTGTAAACTTTATTGCGAATTCAAAGAAAATATTATGCCCGACACTACCATTGAAGAACGAAAGCAAGCGCTAACACCTGAAATAGCCATCAAACTTTTCAAACGTATAAGTAATGAAGATGCTATGGCTATGGGTTTAAATCATAACTGGTGTCGTCCGGAGTGGTTAATCTGTAGTATTGTTCCAGTACCACCTCCAACTGTTCGTCCATCTGTTAGACAAGCAAACGGAACGCGTAGTGAAGATGACATTACACATAAACTTATTGATATATTGAAAACAAATAATCAATTACGCAAGAAATTGGATTCGGAAACTACCAAGCAATCTACCATTGAAGAATGGATGAATGTTCTTCAATATCACGTAGCTACTTTTATTGACAATGATTTACCAAATGTGAACCCTTCAAGTCATCGTTCAGGAAGACCATTGAAGACTTTACGAGAACGTCTCAAAGGTAAAGAAGGTCGTATTAGAGGTAATCTTATGGGTAAGCGTGTCGATCATTGTGCTCGTAGTGTTATTACACCAGACCCAAATATTAAAATTAATGAACTGGGAGTACCTTATAAGGTCGCTACAAATTTAACATTTCCAGAAGTGGTTAATAAATACAATATGGTACGATTATATCAATATGTTCGCAATGGTCCATTTAAGCATCCTGGTGCTAAAAGTATCAAACGTTTAGTAGATCAAGGCACAACTTCATTGATGCACGTGGATACGAGCAATATTACACTCCACGAAGGTGATATTGTAAATCGTCATTTAATTGATGGTGACACTGTCCTTTTTAACCGTCAACCTTCACTCCACAAACTTAGTATGATGGCCCACACAATTCGTGTTATGGCATATGATACGTTTCGTTTAAATGTTAGTGTTACTACTCCATATAATGCTGATTTTGATGGTGATGAAATGAATATGCACGTTCCACAGTCTCTTCAAACATCTTGTGAATTGAAGTATATTGCAGCGGTGCCGAATCAGATTATTAGTCCTAGAGAGCATTCTCCTATTATTACACCGGTTCAGGATACATTATTAGGTGTAAATAGAATAACCAAGGATAATGTGTTTTTCACCCGGAATGAAATGATGAATATATTAATTTATGTCGATAGTTTCGGCGGTGAACTTCCAGAACCTCACCAAAAGAAACCAGAAAGATGGACTGGGCGTCAATTGCTTTCAGTTATCATTCCGAATGGCATTAATATAGATATGAAGAATAATTCATTTGATGAAACTAAAAAAGAAGATAAAATTAACCACGTTATTATTAAAAATGGTGAACTTATTCAAGGTTGTATTGATAAAAAAATTATGAGTAGTGGAACTCGTGGTCTTATTCATATAATCTTCAATGAATATGGTATTGAAAAATGCCAGAAATTTCTGGATGACCTACAAAATGTAATTACTAGATACTTGGTAAAAACTGCTTTCAGTGTTGGTATTAGTGATCTTATTGCCAATAAAGAAACCAATGAACTTATTGAAAAAGCAATTATTTCCAAGAAAAAGGAAGTAGCGAAATTGACACAGCAACTTCACAACCGAACTTTCGATAAAGGTCCTAGTGATACTGTTAGTGAACATTTCGAGAAAAATATTAATAAAATTCTTAATAAGGCTATTGCTGAAGCTGGTAAAATTGGATTGAAATCTCTAGCCAACGACAACCGTATGACAAATATGGTATCTGCTGGTTCCAAAGGTAAATCAATTAATATTGCCCAGATGATTGCTTGTTTAGGACAACAAAATGTGGATGGTAAACGTATTCCAAATGGTTTCAATGATAGAACTTTACCACATTTCACTAAATATGATATTAGTCCAGAAAGTAAAGGGTTCGTTGAAAACAGTTTCATTCGTGGCTTGACACCACAAGAGTTCTTCTTTCACGCAATGGGTGGCCGAGAAGGTCTTATTGATACGGCGGTTAAGACATCTGAAACGGGTTATATTCAAAGAAAACTGATTAAGGCTATGGAAGATCTTAAAACTTCATTTAATTTGTCAGTAAGAAATGCGAATGGTACTATTATTCAATTCTTGTATGGTGAAGATGGTATTGACTCGTGTAAACTTGAAAACCAGGTTCTCAATTACTTGAAAGATGATTATGAAACTATTAAAAATAAATATAGATTTATTGAGAAAGAAAAGTGGAATACTTTTATGACTATTCAAGCGATTAATGAAATGAAAGAAACAGAGGATTATGAAACTAAACTCGAAGAACATTTTAGTGATATTTTCGATGATTATAAACTCATAAAAACCAAGATTTTCGCGAATTCAAAAGAAACAAACATTAAGGCACCTATTAATCTTTATAGAATGATAACTAGTGCTAAGAAAACATTTGAAATCGTTGGTGCTAACTTATCCAATCTTAGTCCTTTGTATGTATTAGAAAAACTAGACGATCTTATTGAAACTCTTAAAGTGAATAAATATGATAATTGCACACAACTTTATGCTATTTTCTTGAGAAGTTATTTGTCTCCTAAATTAGCTATTAAATATCATAAACTAAATAAGATGGCTTTTGATTATATTATAACAAGTATCAAAGCCAGATTTCAAAAGAGTAAAGTACAACCTAATGAAATGGTCGGTCCTGTAGCAGCTCAGTCTATTGGGGAGCCTGCTACACAAATGACATTGAATACCTTTCACTTTGCTGGTGTATCAGAGAAATCGAATGTTACACGTGGTGTGCCGCGATTGAAGGAATTGCTTCATTTGTCTAAATCCATCAAGGCACCATCATTAACTGTATATTTAGAAGACTCTTATTCACTAGATAAAAATAAGGCCAAGTCCATCTTGAATAAAATAGAATTAACAAAACTTAGTGAAATTGTTTCAAACATTAAAATATATTATGATCCAGATGATAACAATTCTCTCATTGAAGAAGATCGTCCATTAATACAACTTTACAATATATTTTCAGAAGTGGATGATGAAATGGATATTGACGATGATTGTAAATCGAAATGGATTATTAGACTTGAATTTGACAAGGAAATAATGATGAACAAAGATATTACTATGGAAATGGTATACTTTAAACTTAACCAAAAATATGGCGAAAACGTGTCTTGTGTATATAGTGATGACAACTCATCAAAGTTAGTATTTCGTGTAAGATTATTTAAAACTAAGAAAATCGATTACGATAAAGTAAATGATTTGAATTACATTAAAACACTTATTAAGGATATGCGCGAGAAGGTAATTATTAAGGGTATTTCACAATTGAAAACGGTTACCATGTTTAAAAGTAATACTAAACTAACACGAGAACAAAATGACTATAAAACTATTGATGAATGGGTATTGGATACAAATGGAAATAATATGCTTGAAATTATGAATGTTGAAAATGTTGATAAGAACCGCGTTGAATCTAATGATATTTATGAAATATACGAACTATTGGGTATTGAAGCGGCGCGTTCGGTTATACTCAAAGAACTTCGTGATGTTATTGATGGTGCTGGTTCCTATGTCAATTACAGACACTTATCATTATTGACCGATATTATGACAAATCGCGGAGCACTAATGTCAATTGATAGATTTGGTATTAACCGAGGTAATATTGGTCCGTTAGCCAAATGTTCTTTTGAAGAAACTACAGACCAGTTGTTCAAAGCAGCTATATTTGGTGAAGTTGATAACCTAAAAGGTGTATCGGCAAATATTATGATGGGACAAATTCCCCCTTGTGGAACAGGTGCTACTGAATATCTATTAGATGAATCTAAATTAGTAGATGTTCAACCTACGAAAGAACTTGAAGTGGGAGACATTGAAACTTGGGAAGAAAAGGCGACTTATTGTGATGAAAATATAGGCATTGATTTCGATATTGATGCGATTGAAGCGGAACATATGATGTAAATGAATTTATTGGGAAATAAAAATCTTTTTTTATTACGAAATGAAAATCTTTTTTTCTTTTGTAATATTATAATGGGAGCAACCACAAGACAAGCACGTGTTAAAAAAACAACAAAGCCAACAAAGCCAAAAGGAAAAAAAGCAAGACAAACTGGTGGTAAAGTTCATATGTCATCTGAATATTACGGTGTATCTTCAGGTGTATATACTTCTAATCCAGTAGCAGGATACAGTGCTCAAGATGTGCCAGTTAGCCACGGTGTAACACATAACGGGGTAGCAGGACCTAGCATGACTGTAACACCTTTATTTATGAAAGGAGGTTGTGGTTGTGGGTTTAAACCAGTTATGGCCGGTGGCAAAAATAAAAATAAATCTAAAAAAGCAAAACGTGGTGGTGCCCATTGTGGAAGTCATAATACAACTCAACAACCAATGGCTGGTGGCAAAAATAAAAATAAATCTAAAAAAGCAAAACGTGGTGGTGCCCATTGTGGAAGTCATAATACAACTCAACAACCAATGGCTGGTGGCAAAAATAAAAATAAATCTAAAAAAGCAAAACGTGGTGGATCAAAGAAATCCAAACGTTCAAAAAAATAAATAATTAATTTAATAAACACCTTTAGGTTGTTTTTTGGTACGACGAAATAATCTTTTTACTCGATTGCGCATTCTTGTTTTTTTTTTAACAGTATATACGTTTCCAATACGATATGGATTACGGTTTCTATATTTTTTACAACTATGTTTAATTGCTCTAAATGTTTTTTTTATACTATTTGATGAAAAAGAATCGCTTGTTTCTCGTTTACATCTTTTACATTTCAAACAAACACTATTACTATTATTACATTCTTTAAGTAATATGTCTGCCAAATTAACATTAATGTCTTTGGAATCACTACTACTGGATTTAATAGTTGATTTTTGTTTAGGGAATAGCGGTCCATTAACATTATATTGTGTTTTCATAGGCCTCCAATTTGTCATTATATAATATAAAGTATATAATTATTATTATTCGTTATTTTCATTATTATTCGTTAGTTCGATAATAATATTAAAATCTTGATCATATGGAATCATAGACTGTGTTTCATTTTTTTTGAACTTATCAATAAGTGAATTATTATTTTTAATGGAATCAAATAATTCGAGTGCTTTGGTAAAATATTGTAATTCATTCATATTTTCAAACATACAACTACCGTGTTTTTCCCATTCGTGTTTCCAGAAATCCGCGTCAGGTCCTTCCGTGCTATACCATTCATTTTGTAGTTCATTCATAATTGTGTCTAATAGGTTTATGTCAAATGATACATTTTTACAATATGATGGATATGATTTTAAGGAATATTGTGGCCATAAGCCATGAATACTCCAAGCGTTTTTATCTTCATTAAAAATCAATGATAAATAATAGTAATTAGTAAGGCTATTGCTATTGGTAGTGCTATTGGTAGTGCTATTGGTAGTGTCGTGTTCATTGTAAAAATATCCAGAAATCCATTTTAAACATTCCATAATATCTATCTATAAATTATAAAATTATTAAATTATTTAAATATTTTAATTTCATTTTATTCTATACTATGTCGAAAGCAATTGGAATAGATTTAGGAACGACATACAGTGCTGTAGGTGTTTTTCAAAATGGAAAAGTTGAAATCATCGCAAACGAACAAGGTAATCGGACAACACCTTCCTATGTCGCCTTTACAGAAAATGAAAGACTTATTGGTGATTCGGCAAAAGCACAATCTTCACTTAACGCCGAGAATACTATTTTTGATGCTAAACGTCTTATTGGTCGCAAAGTAGATGATCCAGTATTAACTACAGATATGAAGCATTGGCCCTTTAAGGTTATTGGTGACAATAACAAGAAACCTAAACTCGAAGTTTCTTATAAAAATGAAACTAAATCATTTCAACCAGAAGAAATTTCATCAATGATTCTTGGACATATGAAAGACATAGCCGAAAGTTATCTTGGAAGTGAAGTTAAAAACGCGGTTATTACCGTTCCAGCATATTTCAACGACGCTCAACGACAAGCAACAAAAGATGCTGGCGTTATTGCCGGACTAAATGTTCTGCGGATTATTAACGAACCTACTGCGGCGGCCATCGCGTATGGTTTAGAAAAGAAAGCAACAATAGAACAAAATATACTCATTTTCGATTTGGGTGGTGGAACGTTTGACGTAAGTCTTCTTACTATTGATGAAGGTATATATGAAGTCAAAGCGACTGCTGGCGATACACATTTAGGTGGGGAAGATTTCGATACGCGTCTAGTTTCACATCTTATTGATGATTTCAAGCGTAAAAACAAGCGTGATATTAGTGGCAATAAAAGAAGTATGAAGCGACTAAGAACAGCGTGTGAAAAGGCTAAAAGAACACTGAGTTCATCGGCAAATGCTAGTATTGAAATAGATTCCTTATATGAGGGGATTGATTACTATACAACAATTTCACGAGCAAAATTTGAATCATTATGTGATGATTTATTCCGTGGGTGCCTCGAACCAGTTGAAAAGGTTCTTCGCGATGCTAAAATGGATAAAGGGCAAGTTCACGAAGTAGTTTTGGTGGGAGGATCTACCCGTATTCCTAGAGTTCAAAAGCTTCTTAGTGATTTCTTTAATGGAAAGGAACTTAATAAATCTATTAATCCAGATGAAGCGGTAGCTTATGGTGCGGCAATTCAAGCTTCTATTTTAAATGGAGACACAAATGAAGAAACCGATCAATTACTATTATTGGATGTGGCTCCTTTATCACTTGGTATTGAAACCGCGGGTGGTATTATGACTAATCTTATTAGCAGAAACACCACAATTCCATCAAGACAAACACAAGTTTTTAGTACATACGAAAACAATCAACCGGCGGTTACAATTAAGGTATATGAAGGCGAACGTAAGTTCACACGGGATAATAATCTTCTAGGCAATTTCGAATTATCTGGTATTCCACCTGCGCCTAGAGGTGTGCCACAAATTGAAGTAGTATTTGATATTGACTCAAATGGTATTCTTATTGTTAGTGCTTCTGATAAATCGACCGGGAAAATCGAAAAGGTTACGATTAAAAATGATAAGGGGCGATTAAATCAAGAAGATATTGAAGCTATGATTAGTGATGCTGAAAAATTTAAAGAAGAAGACACTATTAATGCGAAAATTGTAGAAGAACGTAATAATCTAGAAAACTACACTTATGGTATTAAATCGTCATTGGAAAATGAACAACTAAAAGATAAATTTACTGAACAACAAAGAACTGAATTAAATGGACTTGTCGATGAAACCCAAACGTGGTTAGATAGTAATCAAAATAACACGGCTGAAGCCTACGAAAATAAAAGAAAGGAATTGGAAACTATATATAATCCTATTATTGAAGGTATATATCAATCGCAACCAGCACCGGCACCAGAACATGCACAAGGTGATACTGAATTTTCTTCACACGAAACAGTTGAAGAACTAGATTAATAGTATATTGAATATATTAATCGGAACTCGATTAAAAATATAATAAAAATATAATAAATTATTTAAAAATATTAGAAATTATAATTAATATACTCACTTTAATCATGGAAGACACAAACGTTCAAGTTAAACTTTCCCTCCTTTTAAATTTACGATCTATGTTTCAAGTTATTTCACAACGCGGTGCTTTTAAACCCGAAGAATTTAAAATTGTCGGTACGGTTTATGATACATTAACTGCAGCAATTCAACCACATATTCCAAAAGATCAACAACTAGATGAAGATGATGACGAAACAGGGTTGGCAGCTTCGGAACACCCTGAACCAATTGTCCAAAAAGATACAACTAAAACTATGAAAGAAACAAATCAAATGCCTGGACCAAATAAATCTAAAGCCAAGGCCCCTCGTAGCAAAAAAACGAAGGAACCTACTGAACCCAAAGAAGTATAGATAAGACTTATCTATTAATTTATATTTAACTTATCTGTTATTAATGATTTATCATTAATGCATTATCATTAATTGTTTATTCTTCAATAAAATGTTTTATGTATTTCCATAATTCAGCACTTTCTTCCATTGTATAAGCACCTCTTTTATGAGCTGTTTTTATACCTTCAATTATTTTTTTTAATGCGAGCAATTGTTCTTCGTCGTTATTATCCATCTTTATATATTCATTAAGTTTTTTTTTTAAATAAATAAATTTGAACTTTTACTATATATTATAAATAGTAATATTTTAATATCCGCCGAATCATCAACATAATCATAAAATGTCGCAATCACATTATTGTGAAGAGCTGGATACCTTAAAAAAATATAATGTTCCAGACGATGCTGAAGAAAGGAATTTATATGAGGATATTGATTCCGCCATACTTAAATTAGTAAGAAACGGTAATATTTCTACATTACCAAGATTTATTAAAAGCAATCCGGATTTAAAAATAAAAGACGAACTAATAAATGGTTATTTCAGTAAATTTTGTTGTTATGATTGGAACCTTGAAACTAAACACACAATAAAAAAAATAAAAATAATGACCCATATACACGTATGTAAAGATTTATGTAATCTATATGTTGGAAATATTAATAATCTATTTGAAAATATAGAAATAAATTATTTGGTTTCAATGAACAACGCAATGCTATTTCTCAAAACGTTCAAAAGGTATTTGATTATAAATTCCCACAGTTATAGTAATTCACCTGTCGATTTCATTTTAGATGCGTGTAAATATGGTACCCTAGATACGGTGAAATATTTATGTAAATATAATAATCATCGCTTGGTAAATTTAGTTTTCGTAGAAGATATGTTTTCAAACGCCTTTGAAAATAAAAATACAAATATATTGGAACATTTATGTAAGAATTTTAAGGACCGTCAAATTTATTTAGGTTTTGTAGCGTCAAGTTCTAAAATTACATTAAAAAAAATCAATATACTTTTGAAATATATGGGCAACCATTCTCACGACGATATATTAACCTGGACTATAAAAAATCCGGTTTTAGACTACACACAAATTAATTCTATTTTAGTAAGAAAGAATTTCACAATTACAGAATATGATAATTATTATTGTTGGGATAACGATAGTTTATATATAACAAATGATACCTTATTTGATATATATATACAAAAAGCAAAAGATAAAAGATCTCACAATAACATGGTTTATAAAAAATGTCTATTTATGTTTAGAAAAAATATTTATATGATTAATTTACCCATAAAAAATACTATATCTAAATATCTAAATGACTATTCAACCAAAATACACTTATTATATACAATATTTGAAAAAATATTGATGAATGCTTACCTTAAATATACACGCCGCGAATTAACAGCTACAATAATGTATTTATTCGAATTAAATGATTACAATACTATACAACTTGGAAATTATCACAATAATAAATGTCTAGTGGAAATACAGTTAAATGAAACCTATATTGAAACACTATTTTATTGTGGTATTAATTTGACTAAACTATTTAATGATTGTACATTAAAACACCTATTGACTGATCCGATATTTGTAAAGTATTATAGAGTACATCGTATATTATATAAAAAAATTAAATCAATACAAAAGAAAAAACGCTCATATCGCATAAATAACTTTAAAGAACTTGTTTCAGTGATACCTAAAATGAATAAATGTACGCCCAAACGCATAATTCCCGTTCATTTTACACCGCTCAATTTCGTACAATTCTTAATAAACAACTCGACATTCTACGCGACACCTAAGGCAAATGGGGTTTATGATGTAATCAATCTATCGATGTTTTACCCTTATATTGACTTGTATTCAATACGGAAAGTTAATTTCGAAAGTGAAAAGATGTCTGATAATAATATCCACTATGTTTTTGGCAATTATGATGACCTAATAAAATTACGCAAATTACACAACACTACATCTTCCTTGACTATTTCCCATTATGTAGCCAATAATCAAGAGGAACTAATATATATTTATAATAAAGAAAAGGAACTTATTAAAATATTTATAGATGAAAATAAAGACAATAATGAACCTTTATGGTATCCGAAACTTATGGTTAAAATTACTAACCCTGAAGTTATGGATTATAAAGCCTTACACGATGGAAAAACAATAGACACTGAATTCGATAATGATGGCTGGATATTCATTAATAAAACACAAGATGAGAACTATAAAATGAAACCTAATGAACACTTAACGATTGATTTAGTATATATTAATGGGCATTATACAACCCACGATAAACATATTATTAATTGCGAGAGTAATCCACAAGATCCCATTGAAAATGAAATATATAGATGTTATTATGATAGTGTCTTGAAAACTTGGAATCCTCGTGAAACTCGCGCCGATAAGAAAACCGCGAATTCACTAGATATAGTTAAACCCATTAACGATTATTTCACTAATCCGTGGAATTACAACGTATTGCTTTGTAATTATATGAAATATTACAAAGGCGATTTCTACTATAATAAAGACAAATTCTCAGTCAATAGTTTTAAACATATGATACCAAATCACGAGAATACGATTATAAAGAAGTATGCTAATAGAGGTACCATATTGGATTTAGGTTGTGGTTACAAATCCGAGCAAATTATGAAAAAATATAAAGCTGAAACATATATAGGTCTGGACGCCAAACTTATTGGCAATAAAAATACCTATTTATGTAATTTGAATACTAATTGGAAAGATACACTGAAACTGTTCTATGGTATCGACTGTGGCTCACCGAAGGTCATATTATGTTTAAACGCCATTCATTTTATCGATGATTGCTCAATATTCCAGAAAAATCTTAAGACAATTTCAAATAAAAATACAGTATTTATTATACGATATTTAGATAATGATTTATTGAAAAACGTTATTAATCCAGGTGAAATTATACAATATAATGAAAACTATGTCAAATATACAAACGAAAAACGCGATACAATTAAATATTACTATAGTCATTGCCACGATTCACACGTTATTGAAAAAGTCCTATCTTTAGACGACTTGAAGATGTATTTGAATGACTGGGAATTGATTGATTCGAATACAATTACGGGTGAACAGGACGACCACCCTTGGAAAAAATACCTAAATTGTTTTCGTGTAGTCGTATTCCGGTGTTTGTGATTCTATAGATTTCATTAGACATTTCTTACAACGAAGTGATTGGCATTTCATTTTATCTACATTAAGTGATTTATTCGGTATTCTTTTTTTACATTCTATACATAACCGCTGTGTATCCTTTATTATTTTCTTGAATAGCGTTTTCTTTTTTTTAATTTGTGCGAAACAATTCGGGCATAAGAACCGGAGATTTTCAATACGATTATCGCTTATTAAATTATTAAGTCTATCAAGGACTAATGGTAAAGGTTTCTTGAACCACATTCCATCATTGGTACATTTTTTACATTTATATTCCAGGATTTCTTTATCAACTAGGAATAGCGCTAAATCGTCATTGGACACAAACGATTTTTTACTTAAGATGAATGTATTAAGAGCATCTACTTTTTTTTGATAAATCGGATTTATTTCATAGTTTTCCATTAATTATAATGTGAGATACTTGATATTTGAAATATCGACTTTATTGTTAAAATACTTTTCGACGAACAGTTTAAATTTTTTTCCTGTAACTTGACGTGAGAAATTTTCGATATAATGTTTTCTTGGAGTTAAACTATTATAATTGTTATTGACGTATTCGAGTGCTTGTGGGAAATCTTCGGCGGATTTAAAGAAAGCACCCGATTGATTTCCGACGTATTTCCACCCACCTACAATATTGTAATTAAGAAGTACTGGCAAATTACAGCACAAGGCTTCTGTTAATATACGTGGTGAAGCATCGGACACATTGGGTATAAGAATGAAGCGACTATTGTTATAGGCTTCTATGAGTTTCAACTGTGAAAGAAATCCGGTAGTTTCGCATCGTTCCGCGCAACCTTCTGGGAGTTTACAGCCTTTACGACCAACTAATATTCCTTTCATATTGTATTTATTACACATGATTGAAATACATTCTTGGGCCAGTTTCCAGTTTTTATTGGTGGATACCCATCCATCACAATTGTCGTTGTCTTTTGGGCATATATAGATGAAATCGTATTTCTTTTCATTTTTTTCGGTGGGTTTATAGACGTTGTAATCACAGAAATCGGATTCCGATATTAATGTGCGTGGAATACCTTTTTTAATATGTTGATCAGGTTCACGGAAACAATGGAGCCAACCGTCGACGACTTTCATATAATCGTAATCTGTCCAGGCTTTTTCAGAAGGATTGTTTAAAACGTCGTGTTTATTGGTTGTAATTGAAGGAAATTCATTGTAACTAGAGATACCAAGCACTAAGAAATTGTCTTTCTTATATTGTTTGTATTGTATGTAGGAATTATCGCGAGTAAAAGGGTGGGATAATAATACAATGGGAAGTTGATTACGATTTTCATCATATACATTTACGAATGGTCGTTCATGATTAGTTGGAACCGCAAAGAAGTTTTCTTGGTTGTAGTTGAAAATAATTACTAGTAAGAAAAAAACTATAAGTATAACTAACACAAGATTGATTTCGTACATTAATATATTTTTACATTATTTTTTTTCTGTTAAGATATTATAATAATGTTTCGAAAATTTCACCAAGGAGGGGCAGAGCCTGGAGAGACTGGAGAGCCTGTAGATACTGGTTACATGGATATAGGCCCTGGAGTGAATCTTGGAGATGACACTGATGAAGGAGCTGAAGCTGAGAATCTTGAAGATGATTCTGAAGGAGCTGGAGCTGAAGCTGAGAATCTTGAAGATGATTCTGAAGGAGCTGAAGATGCTAATCTTGGAGATGACACTGATGAAGGAGCTGGAGCTGATGAAGTGCCTGGAGCTGAAGTGCCTGGAGCTGAAGGAGCTGGAGAAGGCACTGATGAAGGAGCTGATGAAGTGCCTGGAGCTGAAGGAGCTGAAGGAGCTGAAGCTGGAGATGGAGATGCTAATCTTGGAGATTCTGAAGGAGCTGGAGCTGGAGATGGAGTTTTAGCTAAAGCAGCTATAACAGCTAAAAAAGCTATCAACCAAGTTGGAAATTTATTTAATCCATCAAACCCAGTCCCAGAACCTACAGTAAAAGTCACACTCTTATTAGATCCTGGTAATTCTGATGAAGAAATTTCTGATGAAGAAATTTCTGTCCCAAAGGGTACTACTGTTATGGATCTAAGGAAGCATAAAGACTTCCCACCAAATGTCCTAAGATTAGAAAAAGAAGTGCCTTATGAGGGTAACCGGAATAATACTATGAATGCCGATTTATCAGTAAATGAAGACGATATTATTAATGAAGATATTACATATGTTGTAATATATAACCCAACCCAAGAAGGAGGCGCAAAACAAACACAAAAAGATGGTAATGACAACATAGCTATAGCCGAAAAGTTATACGAAATTATCAGAAACGTATACACACATAAAGATCTTGATCATGAAGCAATTAAAACTAATTTATGTGCGTTGTTAAATAAAAACCCTAAAATTGAAGGTCTTGTATTGCCTGGTGAATGTAATGGACCAAATGAATACTTAAATGTAGGTCCTGGTGGTGTACACTCATCGAACCGACAAACATATGATCTACTGGGATCCACCAACCAGAACAAAGGACCTTACATTGATGTAAAACCCAACGCCACCCCCACAGAACAAACCGGCGGTAATATGTTATTTATGTTAAGTAGTCACGGGGCAAAATTTGGTAATAATCATACTCTCTCCAAAAACCAATATATAAAATTAGTAGAAGAAACTGCTGAGGGTATTTTAAAAAAAGTTGGCGATGATTCTGATGATATATATATAGGATATGATGGAGATGGTGCTGGTGCTCCGATAACATATTTATTTTATAAAGTTATACAAAAATTAATAAGCGAAGGTAAATCCGTTACACCAATGATAAGTCAATTTAGTGATTATATGCCTGATAACAAAAATTTAAAATCTAATGTTAAGTCTA
>ERZ1046568.1080-NODE-1080-length-20091-cov-6.953484_pt1 | contig 20091 bp, 13 predicted proteins | sample MGYA00383092_ERZ1046568 | MGnify/ENA primary metagenome ERZ1046568 (study PRJEB29581, sample SAMEA5548362) | metagenome | biome: marine; feature: coastal; material: water | depth 1 m | study: Short-term variability in the microbial, nano- and picoplankton... | reverse complement strand
AAATACGAATGACAAGATTCTCAAAATAGTAAATTTGGAAAGCGGAGTAACAACGAACGAATCTTCAAAACGAAATACGGCTAAGAATCTCCGTACAAGTAAAGTGAATAGTCTTAAAGTTGTTTTTGGTGATGGGATAGCAACAATCAATGATATTGCCGAGGCGAATAGAAGAAAAGCGCCACAATTACTCAAGTATAATGAATTATTTCCTAATGAACATCATGTACCAAAGAAAGGGATGTTGGTGTTTCTTCAAAGAAAAAAATCTAGTACAAGTGGAAAACAAAGGCACCACATCGTTAATGAAGGTGAAACCATGGTTAGTATTGCCCATCAATATGGAGTGAAATTGAAAAGCCTCTATTCTAAAAATAGAATACCTAAAGATTCACAACCTGTAATAGGAGAGAATCTTAATCTTTATCGCCAAGTAGGAATGTCTAACAGACCTAAATTTTTTAACGAATATGGTAACGATAGTAGTGATGGAGAGTTACTCTTTCTTGATGATCCAGAATTGAAATAGGAGTGAAAATAAGGGATGAAAAATAATGAGAGTGTTTATCATAGATAGTGATAATCACTCTTTTTGCTTTATTCAGATTTAGAGTATTTATTTTCTATTGTGTGGTGATTAGATGCTTTCTGAATTGTTTACGATAATTAGTGGATAATAGCTTATATATACAGGCTATCATTATCTTTCCGCTCGATTTTCGATACTGAGTGTCTTGGTTGAAAGAAAAAATAATTAAAAGCGAACAAATTATATTATGGATCACATGTATAGATCACACAATTGCGGAGAGCTAAGAGCTTCACATATAGGACAAGGAGTAACACTCAGTGGATGGGTGCAGAAAGGTAGAGACCTTGGAGGAATGACATTCGTAGACCTAAGAGATAGATACGGTATCACGCAATTAGTATTTAACTTAGATGCTAATGAAGATCTCACAATGGCGGCACGTAAGTTAGGAAGAGAATTCGTAGTACAGATTAAAGGTCAAGTAGAGGAACGAAGCAGTAAAAATTCTAACAGAGCGACTGGAGATATCGAAATCAATGTAACTGAGCTCAAGGTACTCAATGCATCTATGACTCCACCGTTTACTATTGAGGATGAAACAGATGGAGGCGATGATATCCGTATGAAATATAGATATATGGATATTAGACGTAATCCTGTACGTGATAATATGATCTTCCGTAGTAAGCTGGCTCTAGAGACTCGAAAATTTTTGGACAGTCAAGATTTCGTAGAAGTAGAAACACCATGCCTTATCAAGTCTACTCCTGAAGGAGCCAGAGACTTCGTAGTGCCAAGTAGACTCAATCCTGGTCAGTTCTATGCATTGCCACAGTCACCTCAGACTTTCAAGCAACTCCTAATGATCGCAGGTATGGATAAGTACTTTCAGATTGTAAAGTGTTTCCGTGATGAAGATCTTAGAGCAGACCGTCAGCCAGAATTTACACAGATTGATTGCGAAATGTCCTTCGTGACAATTGAAGATATCCTCAATACATTTGAAGGGTTAACTAAACACCTTTTTAAGCATACGCTAGATAGGGACCTTGGTGATTTTCCTCGCATGTCATATGATGAGGCTATGGAGAGATACGGAAGCGATAAGCCAGATCTAAGATTTGATATGGAATTTGTGGAGCTCAATGATATAGCCAAAGGACATGATTTTCCCATATTTGATGCTGCAGAACTAGTAGTAGGTATCTGCGCCAAAGGTATTGCGGATGATTACTCGAATAAGGATATGAAGAAACTCACGGAGTGGATGCAACGTCCACAGATTGGAGCTAAAGGATTAATATATGTTAAATTGATGGCTGATGGTATTATCAAATCTACAGTTGGCAAGTATTACACTGATGATCAATTACGAATATGGGCAGATAAAATGGGTGCAGAGCCTGGTGATGTAATGTTTATCGTAAGTGGAGAAGCAGAAAAAGTACGTAAGCAACTAAATGAACTGAGATTAGAAATGGGTAGCCGTCTAGGGTTAATGAAAGATGGAGACTTCAAACCGTTATGGGTAATTGATTTTCCACTATTGGAATGGGATGAAGATTCTGAGAGATTTCACGCTATGCATCACCCATTCACCTCACCTAAGCAAGAAGATATGAATAGGATGTTGACTGGTGATCATGAGACTATGAAGGCACTCAGAGCAGATGCATATGATCTTGTAATCAATGGATCAGAGATCGGTGGAGGATCTATCAGAATTCACGATAGAGAATTACAATCACGTAACTTTGATTTACTAGGATTTACTAAAGAGGAAGCTGAAGAACAATTTGGTTTCCTTATGGGGGCATTCGAATATGGAGCACCACCGCACGGAGGTATCGCTTTCGGGTTTGATAGACTTTGTGCTGTGATGAATGGTCAGTCTAGTATTCGTGATTTCATTGCTTTCCCGAAGAACAATCAAGGACGTGATATGATGATCGATGCACCGAGCCCAGTAGATGGAGACCAGCTAAATGATTTAAATCTGGTATTTGATTTCAAGGAAGACTAGTATTATCATTTAATTAAAATAATACTGTAAGAGCATCTTGTTAATTCGAGATACTCTTTTTTATTGTTGGCTTCGATGAATACCTTTCACATTTTAGTGAGGACGATAAATATACTAGTATAGAATCATGTAAATCTAAAGTAGATGCCAAGAATAGTGAGTTAACTATGATTAAAACACCTAATGTTGGCAATTGGTTTGCATGTTTCAAAGAAGGAAGTATCAATAGTGCAGCCCTTAAGTCTTTAACGAGGTCTTAAGATAAATTGTAATTACTTTACAAGACTGATCCGATAAATAGCCTCTGCGAAATCATCACTTACTAACAGCGAGCCATCTGGCATCCATTCCATATCTACAGGACGACCCCAAACATCTTCATCCTGAGGATTGAGCCAACCCGTAGCGAAATCTTCGTAAGCAGTAGCGTTGTGGTTTTCGTCAAGAGTTACCATACTGATTTTGTAGCCGCTTTTCTTTGTACGATTCCATGAGCCGTGCTCAGCTATGAGTATGCAATTGTTGTATTTACCAGGCCAAGTAGACTCATTGGTAAATACCATTCCCAATGGAGCTATATGAGCATCTAGTACTTGTGCAGGAGCCACATAGTCTGAGCAATATTTTCCCTTACCAAATTCGTCGTCTAGTAAATCTCCTTGGTGACAATATGGAAATCCAAAATGCTGTCCTTCTTTGGTAGCTCGATTCAGCTCACAGCCTGGTCTATCATCTCCCCATAGATCTCGTCCATTATCAGTAAACCATAGTTCCTTAGTATCTGGATGCCAATCAAATCCTACCGAATTACGTACTCCATTGGCTATGATTTCCATATTGCTTCCATCGGGATTCATACGGGTGATGGTATTGTATATTTCTTCTTCTCTTTCGCAGCTGTTGCAAGGTGCTCCTACAGGAACATACAATTTATCATCAGGCCCAAATGCAATATACTTCCAACCGTGATGCTTATCAGTAGGGTATTGATTATAGATGACCTCTGGAGTGCCAGGATTATCAAGTTTAGATTCTACGTCTGATATTTTAAGTATGCGATTAACCTCTGCTATGTACAGATCTCCATCTTTGTATGCAACTCCGTTGGGCATGTTGCCTCCAGTATATAATTCGTATTGCTTTTCTGCTTTACCGTCGCCGTCGAGATCTTGGAGCGCTAGAACCTTGTCACCACCTCTATTGCCAACATAAAGTATTCCACTCGGAGATAGACATATAGACCTTGCGTTTTCTACATTTTCAGCATATATATCTACTCTAAATCCCTTAGGCACTTTTATCTTATCAAATGGTAGTTCACCTTCGTAACTCTTGCCGATTAAATTGATAGGAGGGTTAACTTTAAATTTTTTTATAAGGAAAAACCCTGCTATAAACAAGATAATAAGAATAGGAACTACATTCTTTAAAAATTTCATATACAGCTATTTAAATGCTCATTATAATCCTGTGAATGTAAGAAGTTCTTAAATATAAACTATTAATACTATTTTTGATTTAAGAATACAGAACTTATTTAATGATCATGACTAAGGCAGAACACAAGCTAAAACTTTTAGGAATCCGTAAGACGCCAATACGTATCGAGATGTTAGATATCTTTATAAATTCTGCAGGTAAGGCATTGGGTAATAAAGACATAGAACTTTATCTTGAAAATCCTGATCGCATTACGGTTTATCGTACGCTGAAGACTTTTGAGCAGAAAGGATTAATCCATCAAGTGATGGATGGTACAGGAGTGACAAAATTTGCTATCTGTATAGATGATTGTGATAATCATTCACATCATGATGAGCACGCTCATTTCCGTTGTGAAAAGTGTGGAAAGACCAGTTGCTTAGATGGAGGTATTACTCTACCAAGTGATATTCCAAATGGCTATCGAATAAAAAATGTACATCTAGTCTTAGAAGGTTGGTGCGCTGAGTGCAAATAGAATTAACTGAATTACAGTTAATTATAATTGAAGATATTTTCTAATGTGTATATTGCAAGTTCCTAGCAATAATACTTCTATGAATTTTTCTATATCGGCAATCATCATTTTGGTTATTCTATTTTTTGTGTTAATACTACTATGGCTACGTTATCAGTCTACTCTGAAAGATCTATCTATCGCTAAGTTTAACGAACAACGAGTTAGTCAAGAACTTAATGCTAGTGTATTGGCTCACCAATATGATACAAATCAACTACACGAACTTAAAATAGATATTGCTTCTTTAGAATCTCAACATTTATTTCTCCAAGAACAAATGGAGCAATATCGCAATGATACTTCAAGATCTAATGAACAATTTCAGTTATTGGCAAATAAAGTACTTGATGAGAAATCAGCCAAAATGGAACATGATCATAATCGCAGCATCAAAGAAATGCTTGATCCATTGAAGGAACGTATTAAGACATTCGAAAATAGAATAGAGCAAAATATAAAAGAAGATATAGCAAGGCATTCATCGCTCAAAGAGCAGATCATAGCACTTGCTCATCTCAATGAGCGTATGACTTTAGAGACTACTAACCTAACTAAAGCGCTTAAAGGTGATAATAAAATGCAGGGTAATTGGGGAGAACTGATCCTGGAAAATATCCTTCAAAAATCCGGTCTTGAGAAAGATCGAGAATACTTTACCCAAAAATCATTTACAGATGAGTACGGAAAGCGACTGATGCCAGATATGCTCATTAAGACACCAGACGATAAAGTATATGTCATTGACTCTAAAGTGTCACTCAAGGCCTACGAACAATATGTCAATGCCGAAGATTCTGATTTTGAGAAAGCGGCTCTAAAAGCACATGCGCTATCTATTAGATCTCATGTTGATGGATTAGCTGATAAGCGATATCACGAATTGTATCAGATAGAGAGTCCAGATTTTGTATTGATGTTTATACCTATAGAGACGGCATTCGCAGCTACGGTCAAGGTAGATAATAGCATTTATCAATATGCGTTTGATAAGCATGTAGTGATCGTCACACCAAGTACATTGTTAGCTACATTAAAAACTGTAGAGACCATGTGGCGTAACGATAAGCAACAGAAATATGCATTAGATATAGCAGTCCAAGCAGGAAGGATGTACGATAAATTTCATGCATTTACTGAAGACATGGGAAAGATAGATAATCGACTCAATCAACTAAGAAATACATACGATGATGCTATGAATAAATTATCAATTGGTAAAGGAAATTTAGTACAAAGAGCAGAAAAAATCAAACAACTTGGTGCAAAAGCCAACAAGAAACTAAGCAAAGACCTATTAGAAAAAGAAGGTTAGTGTTGAGGTAATTCTACATGACAGACCTCGAGTCATTGTGAGTGATTTTTCTCTACCTAACAATAGTAACGTCTCCAGATATTGTCTCTTCTTCACTATCTAGTGCCACGTAAGTAGCAATGTAAACATATACTCCAGTAATGGCATCTAATCCATTAATCTTGCCATCCCATCCTTGCCATATACTGAGATCAGCAATTGATTCTACAGAATAGACTAAGTTACCCCACCTGTCATATATCATCATTTCTTTGAGTGCCGCTAAAGATTGATTGACCTCCGGACGGAAGTAATCATTATTGCCGTCGCCATTGGGGCTAAATATATTAGGAGTGTATATTCCGATATTTCTATTTACCCTGATTTCTATTTCATCCATATCTCTACAGCCATATTGATCCAATCCTGTTAAAGTAATATTTTGAACATTTATTACTTTATCTATATTGAGAATATCTTCATTAGATATTACGGTTCCTGTTGAATCTGTCCATACGATCTGTATTAAATCTGGAGCTATGTATGAAGGACTTATCGATATTGGATCACCCAAATTTACTGTGACATAATCAGGTAGCAATATGCCATCATTCCATTCCACGACACTAAGATTTAATGAGATCAAGCTATCACAACCAGCTACATTTTGTAAGGTAACTAGATAACTACCTTCAGTATTAAACGTATCGGTTCCTAATAGATAATTTTCACCGAGACAGATTGTTTTATTATCAAAAGCCGTCGTAATATTTTCTACCTCCAGAGTAAGTAGTACACTACTATCACATCCTGCTATACTGGAGAGTACTTCTCCATATGTACCTGCTGCAGTTAATAATTGAGATCCGAGTTGATAAGACTCACCCTCGCATATAGTTGCGAAGGTTAAGTCTTCATAGACGTCGTTTACAATCAGATTGATAGTAACTATACTATCACAACCTGCTACCGTATAGTAGTTAAATGTATAGTTCCCTGATGTACTTAATATATCTGTTCCTTCTTGTATAGATTGTCCTTGACAGATACTAATTGGGTAATTTAGGTTGTATTTAGGAGTGACAGTGAGATCTATAGATATCAAACTATCGCAATCATTTGGTCCAGGAGTATTGAGAGAATAAAATCCTGCCTCAGTAAAACTCTGTCCAGCATAATTATATACTTCACCTTCACAGATCTGAGGTGTTAAAAAATTGGTACCTGCTATTAATACTTCGAGATCTAGAAAGACAATACTATCACACCCTAAGGTTGATGTCAAGGGGAAAGAATATGATCCAGTAGCTGATATCTCATTACCCGCAATGTTGTAAGTTTCACCTTCACAGATACTACCTTCTAGGTAAGTTTCAAACACAGGAACAAATAATTCAAACTCTTCACTATTAAAGCAACCATCAGAAGTAGTAATCAATACTTCATAGAAACCTTCGTTTGCTACGTCTACCGCGAGGTCTAGACTGATATTTGTTTCACCTATAAGTGCTACTCCATCTTTAAACCATTGGTAACCATAGTCGTCATCATCTTCTGCTACTATTGTAAGTCCTTCTTGACATAGATCGCCTATTATATCTGCAAATGGTATATCAAAGTCAGCTAACTCTGCGAGGGCAAGTCTGTCTACAAAAAAATACGGAGAGCTGCCAGAATTATTATTTACATCACATCCTGGACCGATGACTATTACGTTGTATGGTTTGTCTGCGATGATATCAAAAATAATATTTTTCCATTCTCCTTGACCAGAAACAACTTGCTGACCCAGTTGGTCCCATCCAGGACCATTCGTAGGGCAACCAAAAAGATCATCGCCATTTCCAAATGGGATATTGCTACATTCTGTAGAACCATATATTGTTATATCTATGGTTTGATTTGATTCGGGAGCAAAGCCTAAAAAAAAATCCAATCTATATTCCTTACTAACTTCCATTGTCGCATTAAGACATGCTCCAACATACTCTTTGTAAGAGGTGCTATAGGATGCAATACCATCTCTAAATCCGATGTATCCTTCTCCATCTGGGATAGGTAGTGGTACTGTTTTGTTTACATTAGGGTGTACAGTTATACCACATAGATGTAAATAATCCGAAGTAGCTTCTGAAGCTTGAATCCAAGATACTGCACATTCTAGTTCCTCTTTTTCAGTTGGACAACAAACCATATCTTCAAATGATGGATTAGGAATCAATCCAGATGGTATCGAAGAGGGACAGTCACAATCTTCCTCATCGTTTAGGTCTATAAGTCCATCTCCATCATCATCGATAGCATTATTACAGATTTCTTGTCCGTGTAGGCTTAGGCTCATAATGAGTATGAGCATAGATGCAATGAATTTTATATAATGAACCATCATAGTTTTAGTCTATAGTCTATCTAATTAATGTAATATCACCAGATATATTCTCTTCTTGACCGTCGAGAGCCAAAAAAGTGGATATGTAAACATATACACCAGATACGGCATCCTTACCATTAAACTTACCATCCCACCCTTGCCATACGCTAAGATCAGCAAGGTTTTCTCGGTGATACACTAAATTGCCCCAGCGATCATAAATATTGATTTCCTTAAGAGAGGCTATAGATTCATTTACGGTAGGGCGGAAATATTCATTCGATACATCTCCGTTTGGGCTAAATATATTAGGCGTGTAGATTCCAATATTTCGATCTACTCTTATGACAATATTGTCTTCGTCTACACAACCATATTCGTCCACCGCGGTCATTGTTATTTCTTGATCCTGAGATACTCCAGTCAGCAAAAGGGTAGGGTCGTTTGATAGTACTTCTCCAGCTTCGTCTAACCAGATCGTCTGTAAAAAATCTGGTGCCACATATACAGGTATAATTATGATATCGGAACCGAGGTTGATGACAGTATCAAAAGGTAGTTCTACACCATCACTCCATGATATGGTCTCCAGATCAAGAAATATTGTACTATCACAATTATTGACATTGCTAGTAACCGCTTGATAAGATCCTGCATTCCTATATACGGTACCTTCTAAATCGTAAAATTCGCCTTCGCAGATTGTCGCTTCTATTTGTGAGAAGGTTGCCTCCTCTACATCTAGAGTAAGTACCACACTACTATCACATCCATATATCGACTTAAGTGCATCGGTATATGTACCAGCATTAGTAAGTGTTTGCGTTCCAAATGGGTATACTTCTCCCAAGCAAATCGATGCAAAAGCATCTTGTATATAGTTTTCTCTTACGATTAAATCTATAATAAATGTACTATCGCACCCATTAGCTTGAGTGTAGAAAAATGGATAGGTACCAGTGGTTGTCAAATCTGTCCCTTCAAATATAAAAGGATCTCCTTCACAAATTGAGAAAAACTCAGTTCTTGTGACAGATTCTAAAACAGTCAATACAACAGTCACTATACTATCACAGTCATTAATAGCTGAGTCGAATGTATAGAAGTAGTTGCCAGATTGTGTAAGTGCTTCCCCATTGATGATTATAGATTCTCCCTCACAGATAGTTGGCGTTAATGAAGTCAGACTTGCCTCCAACACATTTAGATTTAAAGTGACGATACTATCACAACCTTGTATGGATTCGTATGTGTAGGTATATTCACCTGCGTCAGTCAGCAGATCACCGCCAATTGAATATGTTTCACCTTCGCAAATTGTTGCTTTTTCTTCTCCAAATAATATAGGGAGGGTTAGTTCTAGTTCTTCACTTAATACACAACCAACAGGTGTAATGATTACCACGGAGTATGTGCCTACATTAAATGCCTCTACAGCTAATGTAATCGTATTAGATTCTTCTCCGAGTATTGCGATTCCATCCATATACCATTGATAACCAAATTCGTCACCTAGATCTAATTGAAGGGTGATTTCTTCTTCACATAGTGAACCTTCAATATTAGTAAATGGAAGTCCTTCATCTACTTTTTCTACAAGATTAAGTCGATCAACAAAAAAGTATGGATCATTTTCATAATTTAAATTTGCTCCACAGCCTGGACCTAATATGATTGCCGTATATGGTTTATCTGCAAAGAGATCAAATGTTACATTAAGCCACTCGTTATCACCTTGAATAAATTGAGCATCAAGTTGGTCCCATCCAGGATTGCTAGTAGGGCAGCCAGTATCAAAATTTGTAGTAAAAGGAAGATTATTACACTCTGTAGTAGCATAGATAGTCATATTAATACTGTTACTGCTGAGTGGAAAACCTAAGAAAAAATCTAATGTATAAACTTTTCCTACTTCCATTTCATCCGTAAGACAAGCACCTACATATTCCTTGTAATCAGGGCGACCAGGTCTCTTTCCATCTCTAAATCCTACATAACCTTGTCCATCAGGAAGTGGTTGCGGAGGCTGCTGCGTAGGACTAATCCAAGTTGGATATGTTATGCCGCAAGTATGAAAATAGTCTGAGGTGGGAGCCGCTTGCTGCCAGCTTGTAGCACATTGAAATTCCGCTTCACCGGTAGGACAGCACTCCATAATCTCAAAAGATTCATTAGGGATCAATCCTGAAGGAAGTATTTGGTCACAATCGCAATCAGAATCTTGTATATCTATCAGACCATCGCCGTCATCATCTATTGAGTTATTGCATATCTCAATTTGTGCAGAAATAGATAGGCTGAAAAAGATGGATGCTATGATGATTAGATATATTCTCATATGGTATTTGTAGGATGGAAAATCAAGATTTTCTATAAGGTATATTTTCATTCTTGATCGACTGTATGTAAAAATATGAATATTGATGACTATTTATGGCTACACATAGAGTATATCCCCATTTTAGTCGCTTACACATAAAGGATTACTTTTATAACGAACTCGCTGCAACGATTTTGATGTTAACCTAGATATATAAGACATTTGTACTTATGATAAATCTGAAATCAACACTACAATACATCCAATCCAAAGCGAATAACCACAGTCAATCGTTGGCTTATTCAGTATTTTTGATGTATTATGCATGGAAAAATCCAAATATACCAGCGTGGGCAAAACAAATTATCTTGGGGGCGATAGCTTACTTGTTAGCACCTATTGATGGTATTCCTGACCTCACACCCTTTATTGGATTTACTGATGATTTGAGCATCTTAGGTCTCAGTCTTATGGCTATTAAGCTTTATGTTCATGATGAAGTAAAATTCAAAGCAAAAGAAGCAATTAGGAGACATTTTAAAATAGTAGATGTTAAATCCATCGAAGATATAGAGGGGAAACTGTAATTGTCTGCAATAGCATTTAGGTTTTTGCCATATTTTTACTAAAAGAGTCCATTCGTATTAATGGTTAAGCTCTGAAAAAGTGAAATTTTAACATTGAAGCAGCTTAGCAGCTATTAATCCTATTTGAAATATAAATAATCTAGATAATATACTATTCTCAGGGAGAGACTGTTTTCTTGATATTGGTCAAATACACCACCTATATTTTCTAAATAGGAACTATCATAACCATCGTCTTCTCCACTGATTTCACTTTTAAAATTGAGAATTACATCACTACCTGGAGCAAATCTCCACAGGTAATTCATATCTACAGTAAACGCATTAAAATTTCGATCAAAAATAGGGTTATCTTCTTCATTCAAGCCATCAAAATAGAGAGCTGATATACTACCATCTTGGTCTAATATTCCTAATGAATTATAGATTACTGTGGCATTATAATGCCTTATTCTAAGTGACAAGGACTGCCTATTAGTAAAGATAAATTGACCTCTAATACTATTTTCAAAAATTTCTAATTTCCTCTTGCCAATCATGATATCTGTTGATGACAATCCAACATCCTGCTGTATTACCTCAGGTATTAAATTGCGATTGACAAAGCCTTGATCATTATTGAGAATGTCATAGCTGAAATCCATAAAAAATGAGAGTTTGTCACTGAGTCGTATTCTTGGTAACAATGATAGACTAATATTATTTCTTCCATCTTGATCTATCTTTCTGTAATTGGTTCTAATATCAGTAGCGAACATCTTACGATAATCTGATGAGAAGAATGCACTTACAGTTGAGTTGGCTGGAAAGTATAAGTAGCTCTGAAAATTATTTCTAGGTTCAAAATAATCAAATGACTCAGGTTCAAATCTGATATTTCCTCCTACCGCATCTCGTGATTTGAAAAGATAAAACGTACCAGCTGTTACTCCAAAGTTAGTAAATACGTCAGGAGTATAAAGTCTGCCATAGTCTGCATTTACATAGTATTCATATCGCTGCAAACTTCCCTTTGCATTTGGCTCATTATATTCTATGCTTGCACTTACACTTCGCTCATTTGGACTAAAAAGAAAACCAAGATCATTGGGATTGAAAGTATCACTTTCTTCTAAATATTTAATTTCAGCCTTGATCTGACCACTTTGTTTAGCCACTTGAGCTGAATATTTATGACCACTATTATTTTCTATCTTACTGAAGTATTGTTCAGATCGAATAAAACTGCCACTGAACCTGTAAGCTTGACTTTTATTATTGAGATCTATAAAGGCTCCTATCGTATTCGCATCGTAAGTAGATCCTCTGCGCAGCACGTTGGTATTCATTATCGAAACTCTACTATTATTTGGTAGATTTTGGTCTATAGTCAATACATTGTAGTTAGTTAATGGACTAGTTTGTACCTGTCTTTTTTCTCCTGATAAAGATTCGATAATGGCATTTGTTTCACTTGATACGCCATTGAAAAATCCAATACCAGTTCCACTAGATGTCCTTCCTGATATTTTGCTGGCATTATAGAGTTGAACTCTTGTAGGGTTTTCTATGATTTTTTCTCCATCTACCAAGCTGTTTTGGGCATCTCTAAAGTTGATTGGTCTACCTCCCACACGACGAGTATAGAACAGTCTCCCTCTGTCAAATAATTCAAGACCTTCAGTAAAAAATTGTCTGTTCTCATCAAAGAAGACTTCAAAGGGACTAAGATTTAATACTTGATTGTCGGTTTGTACCTGACCAAAATCAGGAACTAGAGTCATGTCTAAAGTAAATGCATCGTTGATGCCATATTTGAGATCCATCCCTGCATTGTAACTAGTCCCAGTTTCGCTTACTCCATTATCTTTATTATTTTGTAAATAGCCAGTTATGTAGGGTGTGATGGATAATCTAACTGGAGATTCTATATTTTTGATTCCTTCTAGATGGCCAGCTTGATTGACAAATCCTTCAAAATTCGGATCCAATGGATTCCAAAAGGATTGCTCTCTTTCTCTCCTAATTTCTCTAGCTAATTGTAGATTCCAATGTTGTATATCTGTATTTGGGAATCTGATGGCTGAGTAAGGAATAAATAATTCTGCATTCCACCCTCTCTCATGAATTAGTACTTCACTTTGCCATACGGCATCCCAGTTTTCATCTTCATCACCACCTGCGAATTTAATATCTTGCTGAACTCCAGCAGCTGTTACTGTAAACGCAAATCCATTTAGTCCATCTCGGTATGTATCTATTAAAACTCCAAACCAATCCGTGTTATTTTTCTTATCTCTTACAGATAATTCTTTGAGAATTTTATCAGCTCGAGTATCATGCATTAAGGCTCCAAAGTATATACCCTGATCATTATATATAATCTTTACTTCAGTCTGTTGACTAGGAGTTGTATTTGGTTCTGGCTCAAATTCTGTAAATCCTGTTGTGGTGGGCGCCATAAACCAAGCTTCATCATCTAAGATGCCATCAATTTTTATTTCACCTTCAAACGGCGCCGCGTAAGTAGTTTTCTTTTCGTTTTGGGCCGTGATCATATTTGTACAATATATACACAGTAGAAGTAGGATTGTTTTTTTCACTTATTGAGTAGTTGTGCTCTTACGCAAAGCTAAATATTACTATTTCTAAAAGTATTTTCTATGGTTAATTAACAAGCCGTTAGCATTAACAATTATCTTTTGATGCTTATGAATAATTACTTTATTTGTATTGTTATTATTATGTCATTGCAGATATAATTTTATTACTCCTAGAATAATTATTAGTCTAATCTAAAAATTACTTTAGTAAAATCTAAAATAATACATTATTAGTATCCTATTTGCATCTTACTTATTGAGATATACATTAGTTTTGTAGTAAATCACAAGATTAAAAAAGATACCACTATGAGCATAGTAGAAATGAAAGTTCCAGTAATCGGAGAATCTATCTCTGAAGTAACTTTATCACAATGGTTGAAAGCTGATGGAGAATATGTAAAGATAGATGAGCCAATATGTGAATTTGAATCAGATAAGGCAACTTTGGAGTTTCCGGCTGAAGCGAGCGGTAAGCTCATATATGTAGCAGCAGAGGAAGATGATTTAGAGATTGGAGCCATGGTAGCTAAGATAGATACATCGATTAAAGCTCCAGCTGGAAGCGATATACCAGTTACACCTCAAGTAGAAGTTCCCAAAGCCGAATCACCAGTAGTAACACCACCAGCAGTTATGCTACTGGGCACCCATCTCCGTCAGCAGCTAAGATCATGAGAGAATCAAGGGTAGATGCTGCTAATGTAAAAGGCACAGGTGTAGATGGGCGTATCACTAAAGATGATGCACAGAAAGCAGCTAGTAATCCTGGAGGATCAACTCATTCTATACCTACATCAATAGCTCCAATCGCAGGAGTTAGGACAACGCGTAGAGAGAAGATGAGTCGAATGAGACGTACGATAGCAACAAGACTAGTATCTGCAAAGAATAATACAGCTATGCTTACGACTTTCAACGAAGTAGATCTTAGTGAGCTTATGGCAATGCGAAAGAAATACCAAGAAAAATTTGTAGAGAAGCACGGTGTAAAACTTGGATTTATGTCTCTATTTCTGAAGGCATGTAGTAATGTACTGCTAGAGATGCCATCAGTTAATGCTCAGTTAGATGGTAACGAAATCATTTATCATGATTTTGTGGATATCTCAGTTGCTATCTCTACACCAACAGGTCTAGTAGTACCACCAGTAAAGAATGTTGAATCTAGGAGCTTCTCAGAAATAGAAAAGGAAATAAAAGTTCTTGCTGGAAAGGCGAGAGATGGAAGTCTTGCTCTCGAGGAAATGAAAGGAGGAACCTTTACAGTGACTAACGGAGGAGTATTCGGATCACTAGTAAGTACTCCTATAATCAATGAACCCCAATCAGCGATACTAGGTATGCATACAATAAAGCAACGCCCTATCGCTGTAGACGGAAAAGTGGAGATAAGACCAATGATGTGGTTAGCATTATCATACGATCATAGAGTTATTGACGGTAGTACTTCGGTTACGTTCCTTGTAAAAGTGAAAGAACAATTGGAAGACCCATACACACTGATGATGAACATATAGAGCGATTTTTTTAAAAATTTTCGTGGACCTAATATCGTAGCAGTGTTTATGGAAAACGTGCACAAGACGTCAGGATTGTTAGGTCATAACTAAGTTGTCATCCTAAGAGAAATGCAGTGAAGTCGAAGGATCGATAACTGATTTTTCGCCAATTTAGGCTGCGGTGGAGAAAGCTCCCGCTTTAGTAAACTAAGTTTTAGATAATACTACATTTGCGGTTTACCAGAAATTTCAATTTCAAATATATAAAGTGAGAAGCTAAAAGCTGCTTCATGAGCAATTCTCGCACTAAAGATAATAGTGGTTATAGTCTAGGTTTTTTACTTCTTGCCATTCCAAACAGAGAAGTTAAGCCCTACAGTGCCGATGGTACTGCATTTGTGGGAGAGTATGTAGATGCCTTTGTGTTATTGTATATGTTTGATATTTACAAGATCTAGATATTTAGTATACGAGGTACTAGATTGATACATTAAGAGTCGGATGCTAAGATAATAATCTCTTCATCGACCAATATCTTAAGAGCTTCTATCTCATTTTCTGTTGGAACATGTAGTTCCATATCTCCAAAGAGACCAGCATGCGCACTATCCATTTTATTTACTGTCCAACTTTCTATGCCAGCTTCCCTCAAGAAGTATCTCGCAGATACTATTTTCAATTGGGATACGGTAAACATTACGGTCGTGGTGCTCATAGCTTATAATTTAAAGGTTATAATACCCTTACTCTCATAAATAGGTTTATCAACTCTTCATTGATAACAAATTTTGTAACCTTGAAATTCCGTAATGTTTACTTTTCTGCACTGATTATTATCTGTAATCATTTATTTTGGGTGAATACTGCTTTGCCTTTATAACTTTCTAGGACACCTCTATGCTGACTTTAGCTCTAATCTTTTAGATTTGAACAGAGTTACAAAATAGATTGCCAGCAGCTTCATAAAATTCAGTAATTTACTTTGATCAGTACAAGAGTTGCCATTACATTGATAAATATTGAATTTGTCATAATTAGAATATTTTGTTCCGGTACCAAATAAATATACAACTATCGATATGACATAGCAGATTGAATGTTACACGACATTGTGGCGCTACAAAAATTAGAGTTTCGAAACAAATCACGACAAAGTGTCGCTGTAGAGCTCTTGGAATAGTATCTGATTATACTATAAGGTAATCGCTCATACTTTGTATCTTTGAACTCTTTTGAGGCATTCTAATTGATTATAGCCTTAAAACCAATTATTAAGACAATATAAATTTACTATAGTCCATGTTTAATTTTCTCAAGAAAGTATTTGGAACCAAATATGATAAAGATGTCAAAGAGTATGATCCAATTGTATTAGAGATCAACGGACACTTTGAGCAATATAAATCTCTATCTAACGATGATCTTCGTAACAAGACATTTGAATTTAGAGAGAGAATCAAAACCCATCTTAAGGGCATCAATGGAGAGATAGACTCTTTACAGGAGAAAGCAGCAATTGAAAATGATCTCAATGTGAAGGAAGAAATGTTTAACGACATAGATGGTCTGATTAAAGAAAGAGATAAACATTTAGAAGCAGTCCTAAAAGAAATAAGACCTGAGGCTTTCGCGGTAGTGAAAGAGACAGCACGTAGATTCTCTGAGCATGAGACCATTCAAGTTTCGGCTTCTCAAAACGATAGAGATTTAGCAGTTAAAGTTAACTATGTAACAATAGATGGTGAAACGGCAACATGGAAGAATTCATGGTTAGCTGCAGGAGGTGAGGTCACTTGGAATATGATACACTATGATGTCCAGTTGATCGGTGGTATGGTATTACATGATGGTAAGATTGCAGAGATGGCAACAGGAGAAGGTAAGACTTTAGTGGCAACACTACCAGCATACCTTAATGGTTTGTCCGGCTACGGAGTGCATGTGATCACAGTCAATGATTATCTAGCACGAAGAGACAGTGAGTGGATTGGACCTATAATGGAATTCCTGCATCTGACTATTGATTGTATTGATAAATACAAACCTCACTCACCACAAAGAGTGGCAGCATATAAGAAGGATATCGTTTATGGGACTAACAATGAATTTGGCTTTGATTATTTAAGAGACAATATGGTTAGATCATCTAAAGAGCTAGTTCAGTCTAAGCACCATTTTGCGATGATCGATGAGGTAGATAGTGTACTTGTGGATGATGCACGTACCCCCTTGATTATATCTGGTCCAGTACCAGAGGGATCTGAAGAGCAAGAATATAATGAACTTAAGTATAAAGTAGAAAATCTTTTTAGCGGTCAACGTAAAATAGCTAACGAGTATTTGACTGATGCAAAAAGACTTTTTTCGGAAGGGATAACAGGGGTTAATGAAGGCGAAGGTGGCCTAGCACTGTACCGGGCACATAAGGCAATGCCAAAATCCTTACCTCTGATTAAGTTCCTATCTGGTGAGGGGGTAAAGGTTCACATGCAGAAGACTGAGAATTTCTATATGCAGGAACAGAATAAGAATATGCATATTGTAGATGCTCCATTGCTCTTCACAATAGACGAGAAGAACAGAAATGTAGAGCTAACTGATCGAGGTGTAGATTTTCTTTCTAAAGGTGAGAATGATCCGAATTTCTATATTATGCCAGATATCACTGAGGAGATGCAAAATCTCAATCTTAGAGAGACAGAATTAGGTACAAAGCTTACTGAGGAGAGAGATATACTTGTACAAGATTATTCTATTAAGGCACGCAGATTACACTCTGTGAGTCAGTTACTCAAGGCCTATACAATGTTTGAGAAAGATACTGATTATGTAGTGATGGAGGGTCAGGTAAAGATTGTAGATGAGCAGACTGGTCGTATGATGGAAGGTCGTAGATACTCTGATGGATTGCATCAAGCACTAGAGGCGAAGGAAAATGTAAAGGTAGGAGAGATCACACAGACTTATGCTACCGTAACATTGCAAAACTATTTCCGTAAGTATCACAAGCTTTGTGGTATGACGGGTACGGCGGAAACGGAAGCAGGTGAGTTCTGGGAAATCTATAAATTAGACGTAGTGGTAATCCCAACTAATCGTCCGATCGTAAGAGATGATAGAGAAGATTTAATCTATAAGACCAATAAAGAAAAGTATAAGGCAGTAATTGATGAAGTTAATAAACTGACTGAAGCTGGTCGTCCAGTTCTTGTAGGAACGACTTCTGTAGATATATCAGAGAGACTAAGTGCAATGCTAGATTCTAGTGGTATAAGTCATAATGTATTAAATGCTAAGCAGCATCAACGTGAGGCAGAGGTAGTTAGTGAAGCCGGTCTTCCTAGTAAAGTAACTATTGCTACTAACATGGCAGGTAGAGGTACTGACATTAAGCTGTCACAGCAAGTAAAAGATGCAGGCGGATTGGCCATTATTGCTACGGAGAGACATGATAGTAGACGCGTAGATAGACAGTTGAGAGGTCGTGCTGGTAGACAAGGAGATCCAGGGATGTCACAGTTCTATGTATCTCTGGAGGATACACTTATGCGTAATTTTGGATCAGAACGTGTGGCTGGAATTATGGATAAATTAGGTCACAAAGAAGGTGACGTAATACAGCATTCCATGGTATCAAAGTCAATTGAAAGGGCTCAGAAGAAGGTCGAGGAAAACAATTTCGGTGTCCGTAAACGTCTCCTTGAGTATGATGATGTTATGAATATCCAAAGAGAAGCAATTTACTCAAAGCGTAATCACGCATTGAACGGTAAAAGACTTACTGTCGATCTCAATAACATGTTTATCGGTCTTACAGAAAACATAGTAGAGAATAATGTTCAGTATGGAGATTACGAGTCATTCCGTAACAGATCTATCACTGCTCTCGGTATCGATCCTGAGATCACAGAAGATGAGTTTGCATCAAAGAATATCGATGATCTTATAGATATGTATCAGCATCAGGTAAATCGTATGTATGGAACTAAATCAAAGCAAATACGAGATATATTACTACCCACTATTAAACGTGTATATGAGGCTGAAGGTCATAAATATAAGAGAATAGCTATACCATATACAGATGGTAGAGCTAAGCAACTAAATATCTCTGCAGGACTAGAGGAAGCTATCGGAAGTGATGGGGGAACGATCATGAGAGATATCGAAAAAGCAATCATGCTCGCACTGATAGATGAAAACTGGAAAGAGCATTTAAGAGCGATGGATGAATTGAAGGAATCGTCACAATCTGCGTCATTTGAGCAAAAGGATCCGTTAGTAATTTATAAGATGGAATCATTCAACTTGTTTGAGAAGTTGATGAAAAACATTAACTATGATGTATGTTCGTACTTAATGAAAGGTAAACTCTTTATTGATACAGGAGACGGTAATTTGAAAGAAGCTAAAGAGCAAAAAACTGATCTATCAAAAATGCAAACGAATGAAGGGAGACGAACTGCTGAAGAGCAAGCAATGAGACGAGCAGCAGCAGGAGCAGGAAGAGCAGTACAGAAAGTAGAGACTTTTAAGAGAGAGCAAAAAAAAGTGGGAAGAAACGAACAGTGCCCGTGTGGTAGTAGTAAGAAATTTAAACATTGCTGTGGGAAGTAAGAAGCTTTTAACGGCTAGCGACAAACAGCGTTGCGCAAGCGCTCCGAAGGGCGATAAGCTATGCTGATTTCGTCGCATGTTATCTCTCGGTTACTTGTTGATTTAATATAACCCAATTACTTCATAAGTTTGATAAAATCTCTATTTTTTATTAATCTACTTTAAAGATAATTAGTAGCCATTATCTAATCACAGTTACATCACCATTTTTACAAAGTAATCTGCCATCCGTTAATCTTGCTCTGAAATAATAAGCATAAACTC
>ERZ1046568.1078-NODE-1078-length-20114-cov-4.448427_pt1 | contig 20114 bp, 15 predicted proteins | sample MGYA00383092_ERZ1046568 | MGnify/ENA primary metagenome ERZ1046568 (study PRJEB29581, sample SAMEA5548362) | metagenome | biome: marine; feature: coastal; material: water | depth 1 m | study: Short-term variability in the microbial, nano- and picoplankton... | reverse complement strand
CAGCTTGGGACAAAAAGCAACACTATTTGCCGAAAATAGTTATGGAACTTTTTTTCATGGTAAGGTAGTAGATATGTTGCATTTCCCAATAGTCAAGGGTTATTTTCCAGATTGGATCCCTGTTTTAGGTGGTGATTACTTCACGTTTTTCAATCCTGTTTTTAATGTTGCTGATGTCGCTATAAGCACTGGCGTTGGACTCCTTTTGTTGTACAACAACAAGGCCCTTAGGTCAAAACAGGGAACTACTCAAAGTGATAAATCTGAGTTGGTGTGACGCAATAATCAAGCGGGATATCATACTTATTTTTATCCTCAATTTCATCGACGGCATCAAAAAACGAAAGCCCTATTTTTATGGCCTTTGGGCAAGATTTTAAAAATAAATCATAAAACCCTTTTCCGTATCCCACTCGATGTCCTTTTTTGTCAAACGCCAACAAAGGAACAAAAACAACCTGAATTTGAGTATCATAAATTTGAACCCCATTTTGTGGTTCAGGAATGCTCCAAATATTAGGTTTAATGACTGTATTATCAGTCAATAAATAATGCGTCATTTTACCGGTCGAAATATCACTTTTGGGAACCACAACATGCTTGTCTTTTCCGAATAAAATACTCATCAGTGGTTCAGTTTCAATTTCTTTTAAGTGTTTGATAGTCAAAAAAAGATGATAGAACGAGGCCTCCCAAATCGGGAGTTCTAGGGTTTGATTGGCAATCTTCAAACTCAAAGAATCAATCGTAGATTGGTCTAGTGCTTTTCGCTTTTTTTTATAGGTAGATCTCAGGTCTTTTTTGTTCATAAACTAAATTTTGTTGAATACCTAAATAAGGCATCCCCCTTGTATACAATAGGGTCTTGGTTGATATTGATGACATAGCCATCACAATCTGCTTTTATGGATTTATTAAACTTACCATAAGCATCAGTTATGTATCCCAAAATAGTCCCTTTTTCTACTTTTGAGTTAAGTTTTATAGTTGTTCGAAACATACCAGAAGCTTTGGCTCTAATCCATTTGCTGTCTTCAATAAAAATAATCTCTTTTTTGGGTGCAGAAGCTTTAAATTTTGTCCCCAACATTCCCAGATGATTCAAAATTCGTTTGGCTCCATTCACTCCTGTATTTGTAACTTGTGTATCAATGTGGTATGATTTGCCACCTTCAAAAAGCAAAATAGGAATATCAAGCTTATCACAAGCGCTTCGGAAAGATTTTGGGATTTTTTTGGAATAAACTACAAAGGGAGCACCGTATGCTTTGGCCCATTCTTTGAGTTTTGGTGCTTGTGAAATAATTCTAATTTGTGGTGCATTGAATCGTCCTGCACCGCCTGTATGATGATCCACAATAAAATCAACTTGAGGTACAATTTCGTTCATGAGTTTATAGGCCACTTGACTGGCTAATGAACCCGTTTTTGACCCTGGAAAAACACGATTCAAATCACGTCCATCTGGAAGTTCACGCGTTTTGTTTAAAAATCCAAAAATATTTAAAACAGGAATACAAATGATGGTTCCTTTTTTTGGCTTATTGATGCCTTTTGCAATAAGTTGCCTCAGAATTTCAACGCCATTAACTTCATCGCCATGAATCCCCGCTGTGAATAAAACAACAGGACCTGGTTTTTTGGAACGATTAATAATGACAGGAACATCTACTCTTGTGCGTGTGTGTAGCTTTGCCACATGAAAATTGATCTCTCTGGACTCACCAGCAGCGATGTCTTCACCAAGAATATGCAATACAGAATTGTGTTGATTCATTAGCGTCTATTTCGTTCTATAAATGTAATGATGGCTTTTGCAATATTTTTTTGCGATGCCCCTTCAATGCCCTCCAGACCAGGCGTAGAGTTGATTTCCATAATCAAGGGCCCTCGATTGGATTGTAAAAGGTCCACACCACAAATGGGCAGTTTGAGTTGTCGTGCCGATTTGATGGCAATTTTAAGCTCGGGTTCAGACATTCTGTAGTATTCAAATGTTCCACCGCGGTGCAAATTAGAACGAAATTCTCCAGGTTTACCAATTCTTTTCATTGCACCTATAACTTGTCCATCAACAATAAATGCACGGACATCTATGCCTTTAGCTTCAGCTATATATTCTTGTACCAAAGCTCTAGCTTGCAATCCATTAAAGGCTTCTAATACAGATTCGGCTGCATTTTTGCTTTCGGCCAAAACGACACCAAGTCCTTGAGTTCCTTCAAGTAATTTTATAACGACTGGTGTTCCTCCAACATGCTCAATGACTTCCTCAACATCTTTAGAATAGTTGGTAAATACAGTTTTTGGCATATCTATTCCTCCTTTGGAAAGGTGTTGGAAACTTCTGAGTTTGTCTCTAGAACGAATGATAGCATCTGATGAAACGGTAGAAAAAACATTCATCATTTCGAATTGCCGCACCACAGCACAACCATAAAAGGTAACCGAAGCACCTATTCTAGGAATAATTGCATCTACATAATCCAAATACTTATCCTTGTAATATATCGTGGGCTTTTCCTTTTCAATAATTAAATCACAATTTAATGGATCTATAACTTCTACATCGTGCCCTCTGTTTTCGGCTTCTTCAACAAGACGACGGGTAGAATATAGATTTTTATTTCTTGATAAAACGACAATATTCATGCTATAAATATCATTAATTTTTGGACAAGATACTAAAAATGTCGAATCGATTTTTACTATAATAAGAATTAGTATACCTTTGGAATAATGACATCTTCAAGCATTGAAATACAATTACAAACGCTGCCAGACACGCCTGGAGTCTATCAATTTTTTGATGCAAAAGACACTATAATCTATATTGGTAAAGCTAAAAACCTAAAAAAACGTGTACGATCTTATTTTAATAAAAATCACGACTACGGAAAGACCAATGTATTGGTCAAAAAAATTCGAAACATAAAACATATTGTTGTGGATTCGGAAACCGATGCTCTGTTGTTAGAAAATAATTTGATAAAAAAATATCAGCCACGTTACAATGTACTTTTGAAAGATGATAAATCTTATCCTTGGATTTGTATCAAAAAAGAACGTTTTCCGAGAGTCTTTTCTACACGTCGTGTCATTAAAGATGGCTCAGAATATTTTGGGCCTTATACAAGCATCAAAACAGTGTATACACTTTTGGATTTGATTAAAGGTCTTTTTGCTTTGAGAACATGTTCTTATGATTTGGCTGAAGAAAAAATTATGAATCAAAAATATAAGGTTTGTTTGGAATATCATTTAGGGAATTGTAAAGGTGCTTGTGAAGGCAAGGAATCGGAGTCCGATTATTTAAAGAATATCGCTTCTGTTCGAGAAATTCTCAAAGGAAATTTCAAGAATTCACTCACAGTTTTTAAAACTCAAATGAAAACCTTGGCTGCCGATTTACAATTTGAAGACGCTCAAATTTTAAAAGAAAAATTGGCCATTTTGGAAAATTATCAAGCGAAGTCTACAATTGTAAACCCAAAAATCAGCGATGTTGAGGTGTATAGCATTATTAGTGACGAGAGTTATGCTTATGTTAATTTTTTGCAAGTTTCACACGGCTCTATTATTCGTGCTCATACCTTGGAGTTGAAAAAAAAGTTGAACGAATCAGACGCAGAGCTATTGGCCTTGGCCATTACAGAACTTCGGCAACGATTTGCGCTTCAATCCAAAGAAATATATGTGCCTTTTAGGATTGAATTAGGGTCAAATTTAAAAATGAGCATTCCAAAACTTGGAGACAAAAAACACCTTTTGGATCTGTCTTTACGAAATGCAAAATACCACCGCTTAGAGCAATTAAAACAAGTTAAAATTACCGATCCCGATCGACATGTCAAACGCATTATGACACAAATGAAATCTGATCTTCGGCTTACGGAAGAACCTACGCATATTGAATGTTTTGATAATTCCAACATTCAAGGCACTCACCCAGTAGCGGCTTGTGTGGTGTTCAAAAATGGGAAACCTAGCAAAAAAGAATATCGCCATTTCAATATAAAAACAGTTGAAGGACCCGATGATTTCGCCTCAATGACAGAGGTCGTTTACAGGAGATACAAAAGACTTTTGGAAGAAAATCAACCGCTTCCACAGCTCATTATTATAGATGGTGGTAAAGGGCAATTGTCTGCTGCTCTAAAAAGTTTAGATGAACTTGGTCTAAGGGGTAAAATAGCAATTATTGGGATCGCTAAAAGATTGGAAGAATTATTTTACCCAAATGATCCAATTCCCTTATATTTAGACAAGAAAAGTGAAACTTTGAAAATTATCCAACAATTGAGAAACGAAGCGCATCGTTTTGGTATAGAACATCACCGCAATAGGCGTAGTAAATCTGCATTACACTCAGAATTGGAATCCATTTCTGGTATTGGAGACAAAACGCGAGTACAATTGTTGAAAGCATTCAAATCAGCGCAAAGAATTTCTTTTGCTAAATTGGATGAATTGGAGCAAATTGTTGGTACGGCCAAAGCACATAAAATTTATAACTTTTACCACAATAAAAATGAAGTATAACCCTAAATTTTATATTCTCTTCTTCTGTTGTTTTATTGGCTTTGCTCAAAATCCTGTGAAAAAGAATCCCAAAGTTGGATTGGTTTTGAGCGGTGGTGGTGCCAAAGGACTGGCGCATATTGGTGTGCTAAAAGCGATTGATAGTCTTGGTGTTCGCATCGATTACATTGGGGGAACAAGTATGGGTGCTGCCGTTGGTGGATTGTATGCCTCTGGGTATTCTGCTCAGCAATTAGACTCTATTTTTAGAAAAATTGATTTTGATGTTTTACTAGGCGACAAAGTGCCACGTGCTTCAAAGACTTTTCAAGAGCGCAAAAATGCTGAGAAATATGCGGCTTCTTTGCCATTTAATAATTTTAAAATTCAATTGCCATCATCCATATCTAGAGGTCAAAATGTCTTCAATTTGTTTACGAAATTGACGATGAATGTTCGAGAGGTTTCGGACTTTAGCAAATTGCCTATTCCTTTTTATTGCATGGCTACTGACATGGAAACTGGGGCATCTGTACTTTTAGACCATGGAAACCTTGCAGAAGCTATTGCCATAAGCAGTACATTGCCTACACTTTTTCAGCCCATAGAATACAATGGGGTATTACTCATGGATGGCGGTATTGCGAACAATTACCCCATAGAACTATTAAAGACAAAAGAATTGGATTACATTATTGGTGTCAATGTTCAAGAAGATCTTTTGTCCAAAGATGAGATTAAATCTGTTTCTGAAATATTAACTCAAATTAGTAATTTCAGAACTGTTGAAGCCATGAAAGAAAAAATTCAACTTACAGATCTTTACATAGAGCCCAATGTAGAGGGCTACTCTATTATCTCTTTTAACAAGGGCTCAGAAATTATTGAACGTGGAGAAATGTCTGTTGTGCCATTTTTAGATGAATTAAGCGCTATAGCAAAGACCCAAAATTTTCAGAAACCAGCATTTAAACCACCTGTTTTGGACAGTCTAAAAATTAATAAAGTAAAAATTGTTGGCAATGAAAAATACACCAATGCTTATGTTTTTGGGAAATTGCGTTTTAGACACAATGAAACCTTGAGTTTTGAAGATTTTAAAAACGGCGTCAATAATTTATTAGCAACCAACAATTTTAAGAGTTTTCGATATGATTTCTCTCTATCGGAAGATGAGGGGTATGATCTTTACGGAAGAATAAAAGAAACTACAAACACTAGTTTTTTAAAATTAGGGGTTCATTATGATCAGATTTTCCAAAGTTCAGTTCTTTTAAATTTTACTCAAAAGCAACTTTTGCTTAAAAATGATGTGTTGTCTTTGGACTTTATTTTTGGAGATAATTCGAGGATTAATTTTGATTATTACATCGATAAAGGGTTTTATTGGAGTATAGGACTCAATGCCAAATTTACGCGCTTTGAGTATGATATAAATCCTTTGTTTTTTGATAGATCACTTCCGGCTGAACTCAACACTGAAATCCCAACTACATTTTCGGATTTCACGGGAAGTTTTTTTGTAGAAACACTAATTGAAAGAGATTTTTCATTTAAAATCGGCGCAACATTTAATCGCCTAAACATATATGCAACAAGTCCGTTACTCATTTCAACATTTCAAAACTCGAGATACAAAATTATAGAATCTGATTTTTCTAATGTCAATGTGCTATTTAAATACGACACTATTGATAATATTTTCTTTCCATCAAGTGGATTTTTGTTTGAGGGGGGTATGGATTTGTATTTAACGGCCTCAAACATTGATGAATTCAGTCAATTTTCTGTTTTAAAAGCAAATATCTCAAAAGCATTTTCAGTCACTAAAGACCTATCTTTTCTAATTGGCACTGAAGGTGGATTTATGGTAGGAAACGACAAAATTCCGACGCTTAATTTTGGATTGGGTGGCTATACACACCACGAGATTATCAACAATGGAACTTTCTTTGGGTATGACTTTTTTAGTCTTTCTGGGAATAGTTTTGTAAAGGCCTATTTTAATGCTGATTACGAGTTTTATAAGCGTCACCACATCAATATTTCGGGGAACTTTTCCAATATTGGAAACGATATTTTCTTAAATGAAGAGTGGCTTACATTACCCTCGTACAGTGGCTATGCTTTGGGCTATGGTTTAGAAACTATTTTTGGCCCAATCGAACTTAAATTCCATTGGTCTCCAGAGACGGATTACAGGGGTGTGCTCGTGAATTTGGGATACTGGTTCTAGTCTGTATCGATTTTTTTATTAAATTTGTGTATGACCCTATTTTGGAAAGATCTTTTATTGTTACTTCATTTTCTTATCAAGAGAAACCCTGAATAAGCTCCTTCGTGCGCCCTGCATGAACAATTCTCCTTTTTAGCTTATTTCTTTAACATAAAAACTTTTTATTATGCCATTTTATCACAAACTTGGAAAAATTCCTCCTAAGAGGCATACTCAATTTAAAAAGCCAAATGGAGGGTTCTATTATGAACAACTATTTGGTACAATAGGTTTTGATGGGATGTCCACCAATTCTTACCACGAGCAACGCCCAACACAAGTAAAATCAATTGGGGAGCAATTCAGTGTTGCCCCAAAAATTGCAAAACCCAACAATATTCAATCTTATCGATTACGTGGATTTGAGGTGGCTCCTAAAGATGACTATCTAGAGAGCAGAACAATTGTCCTCACAAATTCAGATTGCAATATTATTTTGGCAGCACCAAAAACATCGCTCACCGATTACTTTTATAAAAACACCGATGCTGATGAACTCATTTTTGTTCATAAAGGTTCTGGAAAACTGCGCACCATGTTTGGGAATTTGGAGTTCAAATACGGAGATTATTTGTTAGTCCCTCGAGGGATTATTTATCAAGTTCAATTCGACACAGAAGACAACAGACTTTTTATTGTAGAATCTTACAGTCCAATATACACCCCAAAGCGTTACCGGAATTGGTTTGGTCAACTGTTGGAACATGCACCCTTTTGTGAGCGGGATATTCGTCGTCCAGAAGAACTCGAAACTTATAATGAAAGTGGAGATTTTAAAATTAAATTGAAAAAACAAAATGAAATGATTGAAATGATCTACGGATCTCACCCTTTTGATGTAGTGGGCTACGATGGATACAATTACCCATATGCTTTTTCAATTCACGATTTTGAACCCATTACAGGAAGAATACACCAACCGCCACCAGTGCATCAAACTTTTGAAACCAATGCTTTTGTGGTCTGTAGTTTTGTGCCACGTATGTATGATTATCACCCAGATTCGATTCCAGCACCATACAACCACAGTAACATAGACAGTGATGAGGTTTTGTATTATGTTGATGGGGATTTTATGAGTCGAAATGACGTAGAAGCAGGTCATATTTCTTTGCACCCTGCAGGCATTCCTCATGGGCCACACCCTGGCGCCATGGAACGCAGTATTGGTCAAAAAGACACTCAAGAATTGGCCGTTATGGTTGATACATTTAAACCGCTTCAAATTACCGAAGAAGCCCTGAAAATTTCTGATGATGATTATTATAAATCATGGTTAGAAAAAGAATAATTCACCTAAAATTTTAGTTATGAAAAAAGCATTAAAATCTGTGGACTACGGTCTCGAAAAAATATTCGATGGCGCTCAAGACTTTTTACCACTTTTAGGAACCGACTATGTCGAGTTTTATGTGGGGAATGCCAAACAAGCGGCGCACTTCTATAAAACCGCTTTTGGTTTTCAATCGCTTGCCTACAAGGGCTTGGAAACAGGATCAAAAGATGAGGTAAGTTATGTGCTTCAACAAGGAAAAATAAAACTGGTTCTCACAACACCACTTAACAGTAAGTCTCCAATAAACGATCATTTAAGAAAGCATGGTGATGGTGTAAAAGTCATTGCTTTATGGGTGGATGATGCGCATAAAGCATATAAAGAGACCACCAAGCGAGGAGCAAAATCCTATTTTGAACCAAGAATTCATCGTGATGATTTTGGTGAAATTGTAACCTCGGGAATTTACACTTATGGCGAAACGGTTCATGTGTTTGTAGAACGCAAAAATTACAATGGTGTTTTCTTTCCTAGTTATGTTGCTTGGAAGTCGGATTATAACCCACCAAGTGCTGGACTGAAATTCATAGATCATATGGTTGGTAATGTTGGTTGGGGAGAAATGGATACATGGGTAAAATGGTATGAGGAAGTGATGGGCTTTGTCAACTTTTTATCTTTTGATGATAAGCAAATTCATACCGAATACTCAGCTTTGATGAGTAAAGTAATGAGTAATGGGAATGGTCGAATTAAATTTCCAATAAATGAACCTGCCGAAGCAGCCAAACGTTCTCAAATCGAAGAATACCTTGATTTTTATGAAGACTGTGGGGTGCAACATTTAGCGGTTGCCACCGATGACATTATAACTACCGTAAGGCATTTGCGGGCCAATGGGGTGGAGTTTTTGCCACCACCACCACAGGCCTACTACGATGCCATTCCAAAGCGATTGGGAGCGCATATGAAACTCATGAAAGAAGATATTTCAAAACTTCAAGAGCTCTCCATTTTGGTAGATGCTGATGAAGAAGGGTATTTATTACAGATTTTCACAAAACCTGTAGAGGATCGTCCAACGCTATTTTTTGAAATTATTCAACGGATGGGTGCCAAAGGTTTTGGAGCAGGAAATTTTAAAGCATTGTTCGAATCTATTGAACGCGAACAAGCAAATCGAGGGACACTTTAATAACTCATGCAATAATGATTTTTAATTGTTTTTAGTTTTGGAATAATAATTGCAAATTTGCATGTACATCAACAAATGATGTCAAAATGAAAACAATTTTAGTTTACTTCTTACTTTTTGTTGGCTTATGCACTGCATCAGCGCAAACAGACTCTTCTTTTCAAGCAGGCGAATGGCTAAAATTTAAACTTAGCTATAGTGGTTGGGTAAAAGCTGGATATGCTACTCTAAAAGTCAAAGATGCTAAGTACAAAGACCAATCCGTGTATCATGTTGTGGGTAAAGGATGGACAACAGGTGCTATAAAATGGTTTTTTAAGGTTAAAGATCGATACGAAAGCTATTTTGACAAAACCAATAGCAAACCCTATAAATTTGTAAGAGACATTTATGAAGGGGGTTATACCAAAAATAGAATAGTAGAATTTGACTACAACAATAACATAGCACACATAAACGACCTTAAAAAGGGAACAAAAACTACTGAGCCCATTCGGTCTGATATTCAAGACATGCTCTCTGCATATTATTATTTGAGAGATCATTACGATACTGAAACGATTCAAGTAGGCGAAGTCGTTGAGTTGAATATGTTTTTTGATGATGAAATATTTACATTTAAATTAAAGTTTCTAGGACGTCAAACAATAAAAACCAACTTTGGTAAAGTAAAATGCTTGAAATTTCGTCCTTATGTAATGGCAGGTCGTGTATTTCATGAAGAAGAAAGCGTAACACTTTGGGTTAGTGCAGATAAAAATAAAATACCTATAAAAATTCAGGCCGATCTTCGAGTTGGATCTTTGCGATCCGAATTGGAAGCATTTAAAGGATTAAAGCATCCCTTTGAAATACAACTCTAATGAACACTCTATGAAAAACAAATCCACGGAACAGTTAGTCCATGCACTCGACGAAAAATATAGTGCAATCAATCAGGATAAAAATGTGTATTTAGAAGGGCTTTTGCACAGCAAAACCATTAATTACTGGGACTATATTCAAACCGATGCGCTTTTGAATTTGCAAATTCAGCGCACCAATCTTCCAGATGAAATGGTTTTTATTGGATACCATCAAATCAATGAACTTATTTTCAAAATGATTCTATGGGAGCTTCAACAGGTTGCCAAAGCCAACGTTTTGGAGGTAGACTTCTTTACCGACAAACTCATGCGCGTGAGTAGGTATTTCGATATGTTGACCTCCTCATTTGCTATCATGCAAGAAGGAATGGATGTAGAACAGTACAATAAATTCAGACATACACTAACACCCGCAAGTGGATTCCAAAGTGCCCAATACAGAAAAATTGAATTTGCTTCAACAGAGCTCATTAACTTAATAGATGCACGATTTCGTAAATCAATAGATCGTAACACTCCTTTTGAACATGCATTTGAGCACCTTTATTGGCAAGCTGCAGGTAAAGATTATGAAACTGGAAAGAAGTCAATCTTACTCACAAATTTTGAAGAGCGCTACAAGGAAGAATTCATCACATTTATGAAAGTATACAACAGCAAAAATCTATGGTCGCGCTATAAAGAATTATCTTCCGAAAATCAAAAGAACAAAGCCCTTATAAAGGCCATGCGTCATTACGATTATACCGTAAACATAACATGGGTTATGGCTCATTTTAATGCCGCTAAACACTATATACTAGCCAATTCGGGTGATGGCGAAGCAACAGGGGGGAGTAATTGGCAAAAATATATGCATCCAAAATACCAAAAAAGAATATTTTTTCCAGAACTTTGGAGCGTAGAAGAAGTTGAAAATTGGGGACAAAACTTAGACTAGTGAACTTTAAAAAAAACCACCATTTTAATCCCGTATCAAAATTTATTTTAGTTGTTGTATTGGCAATTATTGTAATGCGTTGTACAACAACAGAAAAAGAAATACCTGAACTTCAAGAACCCAAAGAAGACATACAGTTTGGCTATAATCTGAATAATTTTTTTGTTGTTCGAGACACCATTCAGCGGGGTGAGAGTTTTGGAGAAATTCTATCTCGATACAATGTAGACTTTCCTCAGATTTATAAAATTGCAAATCAAGCCAAAGACACTTTCGATATTCGCCAACTCCGCGCTGGTAAACCGTATATGCTTTTATGTAGTAAGGATGAAAACCGGACGCCACAAAGTTTTATATATCAGCCCAATAAAATAGAATATGTAGTTCTCGAATTTTGTGACTCTATAGTTGCCTACAAACAGCGCAAACCGGTAAAAATTGTCGAAAAAGAAGCTTTTGGAGTAATCGAAAGTTCGTTATCAGAAACGATGGAAGCGCAAGGGTTACCCATACAATTGATCTATGATATGTCTGATGATATTTATGCATGGACCATTGATTTCTTTAGACTTCAAGAAGGAGACAATTTCAAAGTTATTTATAAACAACTTTTTGTGGAAGACACAATCTATGCAGGTATAGAAAGTATAGATGCCGCTTATTTTGAGCATAAAGGCGAACCCATATATGCTTTTGATTACATCACTCCACAGTCCAAAAACAGCACGGACTATTACGATGAAACAGGTAAAAGTCTGCAAAAAGCATTTTTGAAAAGCCCTATAAAATTTAGTAGAATTTCTTCAAGATATAATTTAAATCGGCGCATTGCATATTATGGCAACAAAGTCCGACCACACAAAGGAACTGATTTTGCAGCAGCTGTTGGTACTCCTATTCTGGCCACAGCCAACGGAACAGTTGTAGAATCTACACGTCGTGGAGGAAATGGAAAGTATGTCAAAATTCGTCACAATGCGACTTATTCTACACAGTATTTACACATGAGCAAGCGTTTGGTTAATGTTGGTGATTTTGTAAAACAAGGAGATGTGATTGGGAAAGTTGGAATGACAGGTAATACTGGCGGACCACATGTTTGTTATCGATTTTGGAAAAACGGACGACAAGTAGACCCTTTTCGTCAAAAACTTCCTGATGCCAAAGCACTTCCAAAACAATATAAAACCGATTTTTTAAAATACATTACGCCACTTAAACAACGATTAGACTCTATAAACTAACCATATTTAATAAATATTATGAGCTTAAAATCCATTAACCCCACACAAACTTCCGCTTGGAAAAACTTACAACATCACTTTGAATCCATCAAGGACGAACATATGGTTTCTTGGTTTAATGCTGATTCAGATCGAGCTTCTAAAATGAATATTAAATGGGAGGATTTTTTCCTTGATTTTTCTAAAAACAGAATCACTCCACAAACCCTAAAATTATTAAAAGATTTGGCAGAGGAAATACAATTAGACGATGCGATTTCTAAATATTTTGATGGTGAAAAAATTAACAAAACAGAAGGACGAGCGGTACTACACACTGCACTACGTGCACCAGAAGATGCAGAGGTTTTTTATGAGGGAAACAACGTAATTCCAGAAATTTACGAAGTAAAAAATAAAATAAGACAATTCTCTCAGGAAGTTATTGAAGGGGGCAGAAAAGGGTTTACCAACAAGGCCTTTACAGACATTGTAAACATTGGTATCGGTGGTTCTGATCTTGGACCAGCGATGGTAGTTGATGCTTTATCGTATTACAAAAACCATCTAAATGTACACTTTGTAAGTAATGTAGATGGAGACCATGTGAACGAAGTGCTCAAAAAATTGAATCCAGAAACCACTCTTTTCGTTATAGTTTCAAAAACATTTACGACACAAGAAACGCTATCAAATGCTACAACCATCAAGCAATGGTTTTTACAACATGCAACTCAAGACGACATTGCAAAACAATTTGTTGCCGTCTCTACCAATATCGAAAAAGTAAAAGCATTTGGTATTGATCCTCAAAACATATTCCCTATGTGGGATTGGGTAGGTGGTCGTTTTTCATTGTGGAGCGCAGTTGGCCTAAGTATAAGTTTGGCAGTTGGATTTGAACATTTTGATGCTCTGCTAAAGGGAGCACATAAAATGGATATTCATTTTAAAGAAGAAAAATTTGAACAAAATATTCCAATGATATTGGCATTTTTGAGTATTTGGTACAATAACTTTTTCAAAGCCGAAAGTGAAGCAATAATCCCATACACACAATATTTAAATCAATTTGCAACCTATTTGCAACAAGCCATTATGGAAAGCAATGGAAAGAGTATTGATCGTACTGGAAACAAGGTAAATTACCAAACAGGTAATCTTATTTGGGGGGAGCCAGGCACCAATTCACAACATGCATTTTTCCAATTGATTCATCAAGGCACAAAACTGATACCAGCCGATTTTATAGGATTTGCACAATCCTTGCACGGCAATCAAGACCATCAGGACAAATTAATGTCTAACTTTTTTGCACAAACTGAAGCACTACTCAATGGAAAAACAAAAGCTGAAGTTCTTGCCGAAGACACAGCTGAAGCTATTGTTCCGTACAAGATTTTTGATGGAAATAAACCTACAAATACAATTTTTATCAATCAGCTTACCCCCGAAAGTTTAGGAAAACTTATTGCTATGTACGAACACAAAATTTTTGTTCAAGGCGTCGTTTGGAATGTGTTTAGCTACGACCAATTTGGTGTTGAGTTAGGGAAACAATTGGCAGGTAAGATTCTAAAAGAATTTTCTCAAGACAGCTTGGCACAACATGACACATCTACCGCCAACCTTATTGCTATGTATAAATCTATGCGTTAAGTCTAAGGTTTTTTTATGCCTAAAAATCTTGTACTTTTGTATGAACTAATAAACAGAACTACCATGATAAAAACCGTACATTCCTATTGGGCCTATTTAGTTTTAGCCGTTTTAATTCTAGCTGTTTTAAAAGCAATTTTTGGGGTAATATCCAAAAGAGAATACGACCCTAAGACATTTCGTGTAGCGTTGTTTACACTCATAGTTTCTCACATACAATTGCTTATTGGACTTGTGCTGTATTTCACTTCTAGTCGGTTTTCATTATGGGCAGATTTGGGTGTAGGAGAGGTAATGAAAACGGCTGTACATCGCCTTTATTTGGTTGAACATCCCACCATCAATATTTTGGCGGTGGCCTTGATTACGATTGGCTATTCAAAGCATAAAAAGAAAAGACTTTCTGCGCCGAAATATAAAACTTTAGCCATTTTCTACACTATTGCATTAGTGTTGATTCTTTCCAGAATTCCTTGGGATGTGTGGCCAGCCATATAAACTTTTACGTTCTGTGGGCTGTAGATTTTAACTCTGTACGGCGTCTTTTTTGATGTTCCATAATCCGATGGTTGACGCTGTAAAAAAGACCACAAGAATGAGATTTAAATAACCCCCACATACAACGGTCTTTGTAGCGCCCGAAAGAGTTGTACAAACCAGATCTCGAACAAGAAATGGAAGTAATGGAAAGAAGAAAATAATCCACCGCGGATATAAAGTATTTTTTTTCCAAACTTGAGCGATAAATAGAATAGACAACACGCCAAAAATGGGATAAATAATGAGCCGCATTACATTATTTGTTTCAGTAGCCAAGTGTACTGCGTCATTGAGGTCAAAATTATATTGAGTAGCCAATTTTGCCGATGTAGCAATAGCAACATAAGCGCCATGAATAACTCCGTAGGCCGTAAAGATAGCCCCAAAACAAATTAATATAATCGTTCTTAAAAAGGGCTTTGTTGGTTTTAATGCAACGTACACTTGACCCAATCCAATCAGATAAAACCAAGAGGCGATTAAAGCCGTAAGGCCACTGGTAATTACCCTAAAATCCGAAGCGTTGCCCATATTCTCGTTAAAATTTACATTTGAACCATCATAATAAAAAAGCATATCTCCGGCAAACAAAGTTAGTCCGCCAATAATTCCAAACATCCCTAAAACTCTAATCCAAAAATTATTTATTTTCATTGGTTTATAAATTTTTACGGAACGAAATTTAGAGAAAAAAAGCTAACCACCAATGGCAACTTACTTTACCTCTTTTATGACATGCACATATACAGGAAAGTGATCACTGTAGCCGCCTGTAAACCCACCCCAAGAAAAACTACGGAAAGGATACCCTTTGAATTGTCCTTTTTTTGTGATTAAAAACTGTGCGTTAAAAATACCGGCCTTATAGAAACGAAATGAAGAAAAATCGTCTTCGAGCAATGGTTTTGTAATTAAAATTTGATCAAATAAACTCCAAGCATCTCTGTAAGCATTTGAGCCAAGTCCTTTTTTGAAAAATGACTCCATAGGGTTGTAAATCTCTTTGAAGCCCACTCGTTTTTTATCTCCTTTTGCTTTTAATACTTTTTTGAGACTTGTGTTGTTGGGGTTATCGTTAAGATCTCCCATGCTGAAAATTTTGGCATAGGGATCATTACTTTGGAGGGAGTCAATGATGCGCTTGTTTAGTGCCGCTGCCGCTTCTCGTTTAGATCGACTTTTTGCTTCACCACCACTACGTGATGGCCAATGGTTTACAATCAAATGAATCAAATCGCCTTCCAAATATCCACTGACCAAAAGCTGATCTCTCGTGTAATCTCTTTTGTCAGAGCTATTATCAGAAAGTTTTAATTCGTGTGAGCTTGTGCTTATAGGAGTAAACAATGCTTTTTGATACATCAACGCGACATCAATACCACGTTCGTCTGGAGATTCGAAATGAACAATTCCATAATCTTTTTCTAAAAGTGCTGGGTCGTTTGCCAAATCCTCTATTACAGTTCTATTTTCAACTTCAGATAGTCCGATAATTGCTGGGGTATTTTTAGAAGTTTTCGCACCAATTTTTGAAATCACATTCGCCATGTTGCTTACCTTTTTAGTATATACTTCTGAACGTGCAGTTTTTAGTTCCATCATTGGACTTCTTTCATCGAATTTATTTGGGTCATTTATAGTATCAAAAAGGTTTTCTACATTATAAAAAGCAATGGTATGAACCTTAAACTTTCGTTTATTTTGAGCTTCAACTTTTGAAATAAAACCAGCAAAAAAAACAAAAAATATAACTTTGAAGTACTTGTCTAACATATAACAAAAAATAGGTCTGTAAATAATGATTAAATAATACATCAAAAGTATAAATTTTAAAATAAGAAACGTACTTTTGTTTAATATATATATACTTCAACAAAATTAATTTATATGAAAAAACAAATTTTTAGTATTTTGTTTGTATGTTTTAATCTGCTTTTTGTTTTTGCACAGCAAGCCGCTGTAAAAGGGGTAGTGAAAGATATGCTAACAGACCAGCCCATAATGGGGGTTATGGTGAATATTGAAGGTTCTCAACTTACTGCTTACACAGACGAACTCGGGGCATTTCAGTTTTCTTCCAATTTGCCTTTAGGGGATCAAATTTTGTCATTAAGCAAGGTCGGTTACCTAAACGCACGCTATCCCATTGTTGTCACAGAAGGGCAAACGCTAGACATTCAAGACATGATGCTTTCATTGGATAATTCTGATGATGATTTATTTACCATCACGCTCACAGATGATGAACTTAATGACGACTCTAGCGGTGCTGATAACATCTCAGGATTACTGTCAGCTTCTCAAGATATTTTCCAAAGAGCAGCGGCCTTTGAATTTAGTTCTTCATTTTTTCGTGTTCGAGGATTAAACTCCGAAAATGGAAATGTTTTAATGAATGGAATTGAAGTGAATAAAATGTTTGACGGTAGACCCCAATGGAGTAACTGGGGAGGATTGAATGATGTTTTAAGAGGTCAAGAGCTGAGCATGGGGTTGGCCCCGTCTTCATATAATTTTGGAGGACTTTTGGGTTCAACTAACATTAATTTAAGAGCATCAAGCTACAGATCTGGTGGTCGAGTCACCTATTCTTCATCCAATAGAAGCTACACCAATCGTTTGATGGCCACTTATGCTTCAGGTTTGGTTGATGGCGGATGGGCCTATGCTTTTTCTATCGGAAGACGTTGGGGTAATGAAGGATTTCAAGACGGTACGTTTTACGACGCCAATTCCTTTTTTGCATCCGTTGAAAAGAAAATTAATGATAAGCATAGCTTAAATTTTGTTGGTATTTATACGCCCAACCGTCGTGGTAAGTCTTCACCAAATACACAAGAAGTATTTGATTTAAAAGGCATTACTTACAATGAATATTGGGGATGGCATGATGGTGAAAAACGAAATTCGCGTATTCGACGCATCGCAGAACCTGTATTAATGTTAAATCATTATTGGGATGTTACGGACAAAACAACCTTAAACACAAACGTTGCTTATCAATTTGGGGAACTCGGAAATAGTCGTTTGGATTATGCAGGGGGTGCAAACCCAAGCCCAGCGTATTACCAAGGATTGCCAAGTTACTTTTTGGCCGATGACGATGGTCCAGATTATGCAGGAGCATATATAGCTGATCAATCTTTCCGTAATGGAGGTCAAGTCAACTGGAACCGTATTTATGATGCTAACCTAACCAACAACATCAACGGCGATTATGCCGCTCACATACTCTATGAAGATAGAAGTGATGACCAACAATTTACTGTAAATACGATTTTAGAATCTGAACTTTCAGAACATGCAACTTTAAATGCAGCTGTAAATTATAAGCGCTTAAAATCACATAATTTTGCTGAAATAATAGATATGTTGGGGAGCAACACAGGATATCTCAATGTAGATTCCTTTGATCAAGTACAATATGATTTACAAAATCCAAATCAAGTTGTTGGAGAAGGAGATACGTTCCGATACAACTACAATATTGATGCTAATGTCTTAAGTAGTTTTCTTCAGGCACAATTTAAATACAATAAAGTAGATTTCTTTGTGGCTGGAAGCTACACAGCTACCGAATACCAGCGCGAGGGATTGTACCAAACAGAAACATATGCCGACAATTCTTTAGGAAAAGGACGTAAGCTTTCATTTACAGGATTGGGCGCCAAAGGGGGCTTTACCTATAAATTCTCAGGAAAGCATATTGTTAATGTCAACGCTGGCTACTTATCTAAAGCGCCAACCATCAGAAACACATTTACAAACTCTCGTGAAAATCACGCAATTGTTGGCGATAAATCAGGTATAGATATAACAGAAGAAAAAATCACTTCTTTTGACGCCAACTATATATTTAGATCGCCAACAGTAAAAGCCAGATTGACAGGGTACTATACGCAAATGCAAGACGCTAATGAAGTTTCATTTTATTTTGCAGATGGTATTAGTGGTGTTGATGAAGGAACTGCTTTTGTTCAAGAAATCCTTCAAGGGATCGATAAGAGACACTTAGGAATGGAATTTGGAATTGAAGCTCAAGTCACACCAACCATCAAGTTAACAGGTGTTGCATCTGTAGGACAATTTACGTATGACAATAACCCAAATTTGGTACTAACATCTAGTGATTTTGTTGAAGGACTAAATTTTGGTGAAGCAAACCTGAAAGATTATAAGATTGCTGGAGGACCGCAACAAGCTGCTTCTATTGGTTTTGAATATAGAGATCCAAACTACTGGTGGTTTGGTACAACAGCCAATTTCTTTGCAAACACTTATGTCGATGTTTCTCCATTGACCAGAACAGAGAATTTTTATTTAGACACGGATGGACTTCCTTTTTCAGATTATGATCCGAACTTGGCGAGAGAACTCTTGCGCCAAGAGAGATTTGAAGACTATATGGTAATCAACGCCGTAGGTGGAAAATCTTGGAAAATAGGCGACTACTATGTCAGTTTATTTGTAAGCTTAAACAATATTTTTGACCAGAAATATAAATCTGGTGGGTTTGAACAAGGGCGAAGTGCCAATTACCAATCTTTGCAAGAAGACGCCGGTAATCCCAAACGAGTCTTTGGACCAAAATATTGGTACGGAAGAGGCCCAACCTATTTCTTAAACCTAAATTTCAGATTCTAAAAAAAATAAAAATGAACATTAATATTAAACTAATGAAAACAATAAATTTTAAAACACTAGCAGCAACAATTTTCGCATCTGTTGCTTTGGTTGCCTGTGTACAGGACGACGAGTTTGAAGTGCCTTCTAGCGTTGGTACGGAAGAAAATGAAAACCTCAACAATTTGCTTTCAAGAATTGATTCCGGAGAGGTTCAATTAATTACCATAGAACAACTGAAAGCACAATTTGTTTCGGATAACGAAGCGACAGAAATCACATCAGATATTGCCGTTAAAGGATATGTGTCTTCGTCTGACGCAAGTGGAAATTTTTATAAAGAATTTTTTATTCAAAATGCAGCAGAAAACCCAACTGATGCTGTAAAAATATTTTTGAACCAAGTAGATTCTTACAACCAATTTAATATTGGTAGAGAAGTTTATGTGTCTTTGAAAAACCTATATTTAGGAGAAGCAAATGGCGGTGATGGAGTATTCACTATTGGAGGTTCTATGAATGGTGATGGTGAAGTAGAGTCTTTAAATGCCAACGAAGCACCTATGTATGTATTTCGTTCGGCCACAACTGAAACAATAGTTCCAAAAACGGTTTCTTCTCTATCAACAAATGATATTGGGATTTATGTTACTATAGAATCTGCAGAATTTACAACAAGTAACGTGGGGTTGCCTTATGTATCACCAACTGACGATTATGACACGCAAAGAACTGTTCAGCGCTGTTCAGGATTTGACTATTCGACGTTCAAATTAGAAACCAGTTCATTTGCTAGTTTTAAAAATGAAGTACTCCCGTCTGGAGGTGGGTCTATTTCTGGAATTGTTTCAAAAACATACAATGGAGATGAATTAGTACTTGCGCTAAACACCTCTGAAGATGTTCAAATGAGTGGAAGTCGTTGTGAACTGTTAGACATCAATGATTTTTCTCCCATTTTTGAGGATGATTTTGAATCCTATCCAAATTACAGCT
>ERZ1046568.1071-NODE-1071-length-20176-cov-7.487600_pt1 | contig 20176 bp, 23 predicted proteins | sample MGYA00383092_ERZ1046568 | MGnify/ENA primary metagenome ERZ1046568 (study PRJEB29581, sample SAMEA5548362) | metagenome | biome: marine; feature: coastal; material: water | depth 1 m | study: Short-term variability in the microbial, nano- and picoplankton... | reverse complement strand
TGTCTAACGCTTCCCTAGAGCCTAGAATCGACCCAAGATCAGTATCACCAGCCGCAGCAGCAGTAGTATCACTACCCAGAGCCATGTGAGACATTACGCCAGCAGAAGTGCCTTCCATGCGTGAGCAGATGTAGGTCAGACCCGCACTTACTACCAAGTTGTTAATTTCACGGCTATCTTTTACATTGCCGTCTTTGTCTTTCAGAACTATCGCAACATCGCCGCGTAGTTTTAAGTCATCGTTAATCATAAATCACCTGTTAAAAGGATTGAGTAAAGCCGACATAATCTTCGGCAAAGTAATCGAAAGAGCAAAAGCTCTGACCGCGAATCGAACCAGAATCGAATGTCCCCATTGTATCACTTATACCCCTAGTACTGGAATAAGCGAATAGATCAACGAGAGTTGTCAAGTCGGATCGAACTTTTGTAAACGTCATTTCCTGATCGTCATCTGCTGTGGCCTCGCCATCCAGGTCATCCGTTACACCAGCAGCCTCTGTAATGAACTTATGGAAGTCCATAACCTGGTCCTCAACAGCCAGGAAAGAGTCAGAGAGTATTTTATTAGAATTAAGTGTTGCGCTATCTGCAACTCCTGATACATCCGACAAGACCTTAGAAAAAGATAAGGTATTAGAGTCAGTAAAAGCAGAAGTATCACTAAATACCTTGCCAGGATTTAGACTAATAGATTCATCGGCAGTAAACGCATCAGCATGAGACCTGTTGAATGCAGTTTGTATATCTATGCTCTCAGCTACACTTGGTGAATCAGTCAGCAGCTTTCCAATATCCAGGGTGTCTATCTGGTCAGATAATAACCCTACATCACTGTGTGTCTTACCTATGCCTAATGCAGTAGAGTCAGCCGCAGAAAATTCGTCAGACTCAGATTTACCTGCACCCATAGCAGCTACATCAGTTACAGCCTGAGAATCTGTTACAGACTTGCCTACGGACTTAGCAGGAGTATCAGACAGCCCTAAAGCATCAGCAAAAAACCTAAATATAAGAAAGTCGCCAAAGTTTATAGTGGCAACTGCCTTCTTAAAGCCTATATCGGCTACGGCTTTCTTAAACGCTATGGAAGCTTTTATCATGCAAAGTCTTCCCGGACGTAAAACTCTAATATTTCAAATACTGTTTCTATTTTGCCGCTGTCATAAGTGATTTCAATCTCGCCCTGGTAATAACCTTCTTTGATGTTTAGTTGAGTGCCTGAGAATGAGAACACTGCAATGCCGTCCTGAAAGTTATCCCCAACATCAGCAGCAGACAAAGTGAATAGAGTCGCGGTTGTATCTTTTGCCCTAAACTTTAGCGCGCAAGAACCACCAGAAAAGTCTATAACACTGCCATCATCCGCTCTCTTTATAACGGCTTGTATTTGCGGGGCTTGATCACCCTGTACTAATTGATAAGTCATTTTCTACTCCGGCTCAGTTGGCCATATTATATCATCTAAAGAGGTTGCTTCAGAGTGTGTTTGTGGTATATCACGAAGAGATTGTCTGTACGTTGCCCACTCAGCTTTCTTTGCATCTGTAAGCTGGGCATCGGGCATTTGCGTCCAGTCGCAAGAAAACAGCTTAATATCTCGATCTCCTCTGACATCTTGCCATAATAATTCAGTGCTAAATGTCCACAATGAATCTACCCATTCATGGTATACGGAAGGCTGTGCATCTCTTGTCTGCCAACTATCACTCCAATACCAGGTATTTATGACATCTTGATCATTACAATCATGGCTAATGTGCCTAGCAGTACATCCGTTATATTCTTGACCATCAACATACATATCATCAACAGCAGGGCTGATAGTATATGCAACCTGACCGTCTGACTTAACCATTGCTACTTTTATCATGTCAGTATTCCAATTAGATTTGTCTTAAATCCACCGCCAAACGATCCGCCTAGACTTGGCGCTGCATTAGTCACTGATGTTATTTTGCCAGCTATTGTCTTTGCGGTGAAGTTAAACTCCTGAAAAAACGAGTATATTATTGAAAAGTTAGGATAACCCTGCGGGCTTCTGCCTACATAGTTTTTGCCGCTCATCAGCGTATAGATTCCACTCATTGATCCAACAGTAAAAGATGTAGGGGTCGTTGATGTTGACGAAAGGTCATCGAACGATACAGCAGATACCCTTAAATTAGAGTTATTAGAACTGTAAGCCTGCTCCCCATTAGACTTGTAAACATTAAGTCCATGATCTGGTGAGGTATTAGTAGGCATGTCTCTTGATCGAACACCGATAAAGTAATCAACACTAAAGCTAGAACTAGCCTGCCAAGGGGCAAAGAATGCAAATCCATCAGAATATACTGCCAATGTTATCTGCCTAGTCGTGGTTTGTGCAGTTGGCTTGGCAAATATAAGATAGTCAGTTGGTGTATTAGTCGGAAAAGAAACCTTGTTAAGGGTCTGCGATCCCGCTGAATTAACGTAGCTTCTAGTCACCGAGCCACTAGCATATGACGATATGTTGTCATACGTTCCGTCAATCTGTGTAAATCCTGATTGATTTTTAACCAGTATTCCGTAGCTCATATCCTAAATACCTGTACGTTATAGGTTCCAGAGTTAGTGCTGTCAGTATTAGTTACAGTAAACTGATTTGTACCAATACTGAGTTCTAAAAACAGATTACTTCCCTGAGTTTCATTAAGACCCCAAGTGCCATCATTGGTTAGTCCCGATACAGATACGTTAGTCGATGAACTTGCCGCGACTGACCCAGTATAAAAAGCCACATATCGAAACTCTCTATCAGTCGTATCTAGCCTGATATTAGAGCTTGCGTCATATACCTTCAGCCCATAAGCCATTACGCTAGATTTCCTAGCTGTACACGCGGCGTAGTTTCTGCACCAACGTAAATCTTTATAACGTCCGACTCTATCTCCATTCTCGACCCGCTTGCAGCAGACTTAATGCTTATTCCTGAACTTGCCGTTCCTGAAATATTTACGTTTGATACGTCAATAGTTCCTGTTTTTAACAGTCCTCCATTGATAGTAGTAATCTCAGTGCTAGATGCATCAGCAAGCTCACTATTTAGATTGGTAAATGTAACCAAGCCATCGAACTGGAAGCTGGCGAATGGAGTACCAAACGTAAGAGTCTGTGTCCCATCAAAAGTAGCTTCTGTAACATAATAACTGGTAGCCCAATACTTAGCGTCACCACCAGTATTAGTTGGCGGTGTTCTCGACCAGTTGCTGGTAAGGCCGCCAAATGCTCCAGTGCTAAAGTTGTAGGACGTTGCAGATGGGCTTGATGGGGCATTCGTGGAAGACAGATAGTAATAAACATATCCAGCAGCATTTCTAGGTCCGTCAGTACCATCAGTTCCTCCTGCCGCTAATAACTGAGCAGCAGACCAATCACTTGTGCCTGTAATAGAGTCCGTACTATTTACTGATGATGCAACAGCAGTACAGACATACAAATCATCTGTGCCGCTTGGTATTTGACCAGTAAAGCTATTGCCAAGATCGTTGTTATTAAATGTACCAGAACTAAATGTCCAAGTTCTTGTAGTGCTTGGTTTATCAGTTACGGTAGACGCTGATCGTTTATAGCCATAAACAACAGCCGTATTAACTCCATTATCACCATCGTCGCCTTTAGTCCCTAATACTTGAGGCGCAGACCAATCAGCCGCAACTACTGAGTCTGTTGCTCCAGTTGATGATGCTACAGCCGCACAAATGTACAAGTTATCTGTGCCTGACGGTACTTCACCTGTCCAACTATTGCCTAAATCATTATTACCAAAAGACGCATTTGCAAAAGTCCAAGTGCGAGTAGTTGTTGGCTTATCTGTCGATCCTAAAGTTGATGATGATCGCTTGTACGCATATACAGGCGCAGTGTTTACACCATCGTCACCATTGTCACCATTAATTGCAAATACTATAGGTGCTGTCCAACTTAAACTAGAATCTGTACCTGTAGCCCCACTTATTTGAGCTCGTGTAGAAGAGATATAAACAGGGTCAGTTCCGCTTGGTATCGCCTCAGACCAGCCAGATGGGGCGGTAATCGTATTAGTAGTGAAGTTATAAGAACCGCCAGATGGTGTGCTGGGCGCACTTGAAGCCCTTTTGTGAACAGCAAACGTAAATGTACTTAATCCATCAGTGCCGTCAGTCCCGTTTTCAGCGATAACCACGGGTGTTGACCACGTTCCCGCTGTTTGCGATCCAGTATCGCCTGTTATAGAAAACTGAAAGTTAGCCTGATAAATTGGGTTAGTTCCAGAGGGTACGGTTGTTGACCACCCGCTAGGAGCGGTTAATGTGTTAGTACCAAAATTAAAGCTACCACCACTAGGAGCAGATGGCGCACTAGATGCTCGTTTAAATATTGGTGCTGTAAAAGTTGATTTGCCGTCACTACCAGAAATAGCGGCAGCATTAGTGGTAGCTGATACCTCAGAGGTAAATGCAGACTTATTGCCGCTGTAATCGACAGACTTAAATTTGTAGTAAAAGGTCGTTGCATCAGCCAAGCCACCATTCAAGAACTCAGCATTAGCGCCAAAGCCACCACCTACAGTAGCGACTTCAGAGAATGAACCGCCAGAAGATGTGGCACGGTAGACCTCTACGTTAGAAAAGTCCTTATCTGATGGGTTGGTCCACTCAAGACTAATTGATTTATAGCCAGCAGTTGCTGATATAGATGTCGGCAATGCTGGCGCAGTAGTATCTCCGACAGAACCCTGATTAGCAGTTACGAATGCACTCTTAACACCCAACGAGTTAATTGATCTAACTCTGGTGTAGTAGGTCGCACCAGCCTCAACTGGAGAAATTCTATAAAGCGTATCGTCAGTCACTGCTGACTGAAATGCGCTGTTATCTGTAGACCACTGCACATCATACTGACTGACAAACGAATCAGTACTTGCTGTCCACGAAACAACCATAGCGGTAACAATGGTTCCGTCTAAAGCAACACTTGTCTCTGCGCTTACCTGTAACCCTGTAGGCGGTACAACACTAAATGGATCAGGAAGATCAGTATCTGGATAGTCTGTCTGCTCTGGAGCCAGGTCATAAGTATAGATGGTAGAGTCATACTCAAGAAGAGTAACGGAGCAGGTTCCGTCATAATTCATTGCGATAGATTCTACCTGGAAGGGCTTTGCGGTCCATCCTGGCGTAGAATGCGTAACCGTTACCACATCTCCTACAGTAAGCTGTAAAGCCTCGCTAGTGGCATTAAATGACGTTCTAATGGAATTCCTAGACCGCCTTAATATTACCCTAGCTAAATCCCTAGCAACGTAGTAATTTGTTACTGTTTCTAAAGTAATCTCTTCTACAAGCAGGGTTCCATTGTCCTCTGCAAGCAACGCTGCCTCTTCTGTCGATCCACCAGTAGGCCAAACAGCTTGATCTGGTTGATAATCAACGGTCGGGTTAGCAAACTTAACTAATACTCGATTAAACTTATTTTCTTTAGCTTCCCCAGCAATAGCTATGCCGCCGACAATTGTCTCTTGATCAAACGCGAAAACGCTAGATCGGGACTTATCAATAATTAGACCATATTTTCCCTGAGTGTAAGGTAAGAAGCCTCGGCAACCCATTAGCATCTTTTCTATATTATCGAATAGCGTTTCATCTGTCTGTAGTACAGCATTGCACTCAAATATCTTTCCTGTTGATCCCCCAGAATAAAACGTCACAGACTCATCACAGTCATCAGCCGCATCCTCAAAGGCATCGTCGTCGATGGCAGAAGTAAGAATTCCCTTACCGTAACGATCATTAGTTAAATAGTCGCGAACACATAAAGCAGGATTATTGCTCCAGGCAGTAGACTCAGTTCTTGGGTCGTAAACTTTACGGCCCTTAACCACGGCAGTAATCTCAGGAACACCCTGAAATACGTCAGCATCCCACTTTAACTTAATGGCAAGATACGCAACACCACTTAGCTTATGACTTGACGTCCATCCTGCATTAGCCTCAGTGAGCAGTGAGTCATACGTTTGATTATCAGCACCAGTGTGTACGTTTATAGTGTATAGACCAGAGTATTTACTATCAGTGATAGGATTGTCATCGATATGTATATCGGTAATAGACTCTACTTCTCCTTCAGCCATAGCTAAAGCAATATATAAAAATTCGTTTGGGTCTCCACCAGACGCATCGCGAGTACTAACAAAAACTCTTACGCCGCCAACTCTTCGCTCACCGTAGATGACCGGGATTGGCTCTATGTTAGATTCTTTGTTTATAAGAACCCCATTCATATCGTCAGCAGCTTTCTTGGCCTTTTTCATAGCCCGCTGAGACATTACATAAGAAATTGCTGTTGAAGCTACAAATATTGCTACAAGTAAAGGAATTCCCATTATTTACGTCCCCATCTCAAATCTTTGATTGTCTTAGCGGCAAACTCAAATCCATCATCATTAGGAAAATGTATCTTCTGTGAATTATCATTTGTCTTACGACCATTCTCTTTTTCAAAGTCCTTCCAGTGAGACGCGCAATTAACCGTGACATCGCTTGTGGTCTCTGTGTCATCAATAGCATACCCAGTAATCAATCCATCAAATATCAATATGGGTGCTCCAATAACCGCATCAGAATCGTTAAGAACAGCACGGTAAATCTTAACTGGCCTATCTATGTATGCTTGAGATAGAAACAGACTAACGTAGGACTGCTCAACGCCTGATAGCGTAATGTCCAGCGTATTAACTCTAAGCTCTGAGGTTTCGGAGGGGTTGCCGACCGATAAGAAATGCGGGCTACTTGCCCAAGTAGTGGATAACGCAGAGACATCTCTATCCCAATCCGTTATGTATAAGGCGGTGCTAAACTCTAACTTTATTAAAGTCGCAAGGTTAAAGTCATCCTTTGCAAGCTCTGCAATGGTTGCTGAGTCTATCGCTCTTGTCATTATATTGCCTCAATGAAATCTACTTCGTAGTCTACCAGAGAAGACAGCCCAAGCGAATATTCCTGTACATCATTGCTCAAACGTACTGTAAAAGGTACGTTATCGTAAGTAATCGCAGTGTCGTTTGCAGTAGCTTCACGAAGACCAGGCTGTATGCTTAATGTTCCTGATCCAGTTAAATCTGCAACAATCATATAGACTTTGTTGTGATTGGCGAATTTAATTACGTCTCCAGCCTTTAAAGTTCCAGAAAGCCCATCTATGGCTATTGAAGTCTCGCCTATAACATCTCCGCCTACCGTCTGAACTGTCCCAGATGCATTGCCTGACTTAGTACTAATCTCAGGCAGTACGATAGTAAAGGTCTCAGCCATTCCTCTCTGAGCCATAATAAATGCCATAACGGGCGCAAACTCGGCTCTAGTAAGCGCGGGATACGTTGCAGAAAACTCGAAGCGTTGCCCGCCAATATTTCTAACTTGAGTACGACCAGAAACGCTAGTGCTGGAAAGGTTGTAATTAACACTGTTAAAGCCTACACCGTTAAATACTGGGCTTGCTGGATATGTTCCACTCATGCGACTGATGGCCTCCCTCGATCATTCACTGCCTGATTAATGATGTTGACAATCTGGCCTCTGCGAGAGTTAAGAAGCCTATCAAATCCTGCTGTGTCATTAGCCTGTATAGTAAAGTTTACATTTACCACCTTAGACTCTCCCTGTCCCTTGTGTAGATCGGTGATCTTTTCATTCGGGTGAACCATAGCCAATCGACCGCCTTTGCCGTCCATGCCGCCCGAACGAACACCAGAACCTGTTAAACCACCGCCTTCAAATGAGGCCAATGTCTGACCGGCAATCATACCAGCAGTAGCGAATCCCATACCTATTGCCATAGCTGAGTGTGCTTTACCTGCTGCTAAAATGCCAGGAACTGCGGCTGCAAGACCTGGAACCAAAGAAGCTTGAGCAGCCATATTTCCATATGCCAGTGTGATAGCAGCACTTGTTTGATAGCCTTTAACGATAGCGTCAGCAGCCGCTAAACTTTGAGATATAAGGAAAAACGCCTTGCCCATTGTGCTGCCTTCATCAACCATACCCTGCATGGCAGATACCATAGATGATGTCATACCAATAAGGCTTGATGCTGTCGTAAGAGCAAGTTGCTTGTGCGCCTCTACCCTCTTTTGATCTATTTCACCCATCATCGCGGCGTGTTCTTGCGCGCCTATCAGTTGATGATCGTGAGCTTTTTGAATTATCTCGGCTTCTTTGTTGTAAGCGTCCTGTATTAATTCAGACTTAGTCATTAAGCTTGTTTTCAGGCCATCTAACTGAGATTCGGTGCGCTTTTTGTCTGCGTCTTTTTCTTTTTTAAGTCGCTTATTACGTCTTTCCTCGTCTTTATCCTTTTTATTAAGAGCATCTCTCTCTGCTTGCATTCCCGCAATTATTTCGTCAAACAGGTCAATCTTCTCTCTTTGCTGGTCAATGATTTCTTTGTTTTGCTCAGTAGCGCCCTTGTATGCTTCAGTTAGGCGAACTTGCTCTGTCTCTGTTTTACCAAGCGCCGAAACTTCAGAAGTAAGCGACTCAATAAGCTTTTCAGTCGCATCAGAGGTGTCATCTGTTAACTTAGTTCTTTTGCTAATAGCCTCACTAGCAAGAGTAATAGTGACTATCTCTGCCTCAATAGCATCGCTAACTTCTTGTATCCTATCAGTCAGTTTATGTCTAAGGCCGCTCTGAAGTTTCACGCCATTTGAAAGTTTTCGGATTTCTTCTTCCGAGTCTGAAATGACTTCCCTAAGATTATTCATCTCCTCGGCGTTTTGTCTTATAGCCTCGGCTTTAAGTACGCCTCCAAGATCGTCAAATCTACTGACTAAGTTTTCACCTTCTTCCTCTAACTCTTTAACGGCTTTGGAAGCCTTAAAGAAGGCAGGAAGCATACTTGTTCCGATAGCCGCACCAACAGCTAGGAATGCACCGATTATTGCACCTTGAGGACCAAACAAAGAAGCAACCTGCGAACCCTGCTGCCCTAAAATGATAAGCGGGTTTTGACCGCTCTGTAACATGACCGCGACATCCTGGACCTGGTGACCCATTTGTCCCATTCCGCCACGAATCATCCGAAACTGCTTATCGACCTTTTTGCCATGTTCAGCAGTTTTCTTCAGATTATTATTTATATTTCTGAGTGCAGGAGCCGTAGAGTCTTTAGCATCGACTTCAATTAGGACTTTATTTTTTGCTGCCATCTTGCTTATCCTGTTTAATCTTTAAGTAGGCCAGCCAGTGCTGAAACTCAGAAGCGGTCATTTCTAATATTGTCGAGAGAGGTTGACCAAGATGCTCCGCAAGAAAGTACATCCAGTACAATTCTGTAGTATCACCTTGATCATTTATTAGTTTCCCTCAACGTCCTCTTCTTGCTCAGAAATACCTAATACAAAGTTAGCAATCTTAGATAAGATTTCAGGATCAACCTTAGTTTTAAGCTTGTGCTTATCGCCTATGTCAAATACAGCTTCACCTTCAGAATCAGTGACCCCAAAGATAACGGCGTAGACCAGGTAATCAGAACTATCGCCATCTGCCCTAGTCATCCACTTTGATTTATCTTCTAAAGATAGATTCTTTGAATAGAGAGTGGTTTCCCACTCATCTACTCGTAATTCTCTTATCTCTTTTTTGCTAAAGTGCGCTACTGCGCTTTCGATTAACTTACCCATTAAGAAACAGTGCCGGTAGTTAACGCGCCATTACCAGTAACGGAGAATGATGCTTCGACCAAACCGTCAACCGATGCGCTCTTGCTAACAGATGTAACGATACAGGCTCCAGCCCACTCAACTTCACCGGAAGTTTTACCCGTAGGATACAGGTTAACTGTAATTTCAGCACCCTCAACAAGAGTTAACTGACCATTAGTGTCAGCATCATCCCAGATAGCATTGAATGAAGAAGTCCAAGATTTAAGAGTAGGCTTGTTGCTTACCCATGAGTCACCCATTACGGTGTCTGCAACTACTTCTGAAGTAGTCTCCAAAGACCAGTCTTTAATTTCAGCGACAGCATTTGCACCATTGTATACCGCGCCGTTCTTACCAACATATGTTGCCATTTTTAAATACCTCTAAGCGCCATAGCGCGTTAATTAACGTCAGCGAAAATCGCCACTAAACAACAGCCTCAAGATCATTTTCTAATGTCTGATACTGTACTTCAATAGTAAGGGTAGCACGGCTTACCGGCTGATCACCATCACCATTAAAATCTGCTTCAAAACTAGAGACCATAACGTCTGACGCATAGCCTCCTAGTGATGAATTTGTATATAAAGCCTCTTCTACTTCTAGGCATATCTGATCAAGTGTATCATCATAAGCAGACACGCCTTTAACGTATGCCTCTACGGTAAAAGATACCGTCCTAAGTTGCAATCTAGGCAACCCAATAGTCTGATACTCAATTGCCTCATCCTTGCTGTAAATAAGCAGTCCAGGCAGTTTTGCAGCCGCTAAAGGATAAACCCTGCTTTGATAAACCCTGCTACCAGTAGTAGTTAACCCTGTAAGAGCCGTCTTCACGTTATCTCTAATTAGCTTTCTTACATGAGCCATTATTGAGCCTCTAAAGCCAATTCGGTTATTCCAGTCCCATCTGCCATCACAATTGTAACCTTGTATATGAACGACCTAATCAGAAAACTATCGCCTTCTGCTACACCTGAGACATCTGATGTCCTAAGAGTCAATCTAGGCTGACTTAAAGCAAATGGCACAGACCCGCCTACTTCAACAGACTCATAAACCTGATCAAAAATGGCCATAACTTTTTTACCGCTTCCATTTATCGGGTTATATGTTATCTGTTCACCAAAGTCAGAAAGCATAAGTAATCTGTCATCAGCGCGCTCTACCATCAGGCTTTCTTCTTTACTCTCTTTTTAGGCTGATCATCGTTAAGACCAACACTGCGATCAACGACTACCTCTGGCTCAGTGTATGGAATAATTCTAGATATACCCATCAACGAATTAACAATGCTTGTGTCATCTAAATCAATGACATCTCCAGCCTTACATCCTTTACCGTTAATGACACAACCTTTTATAACTTCATACTTCATAATCTTTTCCTTTAATTAAGCCGACTACTAGAATAAGCTTGAGTAAAGAAGGGGAGCCGAAACCCCCCGACTAATTACTACTTATTAACCATCGTTACCGAAGGCGAAGCTTACAGCGTGACGCACAGCCATATCTACTGACTGCAAAGCAACCAGGCGAATAGTTCCGCTCTTAGACATAGTATATGGATCAACAGTAAGGTCAAGTCCACCAAACATACCGATTAGCAGGTCATCGAAGTTACCGAAGTACAGGTTACCAGCAGTAGCCTGATTAGAAACGATACCACGATATCCGTTGATGCTTCCACCTGGCTCTACAACAAACTGAGCAGTTCCAGAAGCTTTCTCAGTAGTTTTAAGAGCGCCGTACATAGAAGCAGGCATGATGTAAGACAGGTTGCCCTGAAGAGCGTTGTCTTCTGCAACAGCAGTCTCCAAAGTAACAACTTCAGCAAAAGTGGGGTTAGCACCAGCAAAAGCAGTTACAGTGTTGACGCCAGTCTGATTTAGGATACCAGTAGGCTGACCAGAAGAACCAGTGCCTTCTAGACCAGCTTTGTCGATTGCGATAGCAAGAGCGCGGCTCAAGTCATCACGGATCAGACCTTCAACATCTAAGCTAGACTGAATTAAAAGCTGGCGAGTAACGTCAGTGAATGCACCGAGAGTCTTAGGAGCCAAAGACACCTGACCTACAGTCATTTCGGTTTCAGTTGAGTCACCACCTTCAGTTCCAATCCAAGCAGCAGTGGAAGCAGCAGTTTTCTTAGGAATCTTAACGTCTCCGCTAAGTCCGCCAAGCATACGAGCGCCAGCTTGCATTACAGAAGACTGGTTGCGGAGTGCGTCAATAAAGTCGCCGCCACGGAAGTCATCACTGAACAAAGCAGAATCATCACTGCTGTTCATGTCTCTCTTCCAAGTACGCAGAACTTCAGCAGGAAGCATAATGCCCTGTGCAGTTTTTCCGTACTGGTCAGCAGCAGCTCGTGAACACTCAAACTCAAATGAAGCAGCTTCTTGAGCGCGGCGATCAGTTGGGTTAGCAAGAGCGTTTACGGCACGTGCCAGGCTAAACTTCTTAACTTCTTGATTGGTCATTCCCACTTCCTGATTTTCTAGGGCGCGCTGTGAACCAATGTTTTCTAATAACTCACCACGGAACTCTTCGATGCTACGGCCTTCAGCAATTGCCTTACGAGCCATTTCACCTTGGTTGTGACGAGAGCCTAACTCAACAATCTGAGCGGCGTTACGTTGTGCGGTTTGCTGTGCTTCAGCCTTGACCGCTTCAATATCAACTTCTGACATAGTATTTTCCTCAACAAATGAAGTTTTGATTACGGGTTTGTTTGAAGGTTCGCTCGACCGTCCAACGCCAACTGTCATATCGGCAGGAATAGACACCAAACTTGCTTCAACGGGTTTCCATGACGTTGCACGATAAGTGTTTTTGTCATTTCTATCCCGATCCATCTTGCCAATAGAATAGCCAACAGAAATGTTAGCCTTAATTCCATCAACAACATCAGAGAATGCCTCACGAGCCAATTCGCCTTTTCCAAAGCGAACTTTAGCGCGCAGTCTACGCGCTTGCCCATCAAGTTCTACCGATTCTACAACGCCAATTTGCTTCTCTGGATCGTGATCCAAAAGCAAAGGCGCTCGACCACTAGACAGAAAAGACAAATCAATTGCCTTTGAGTCATGGTCTAATATTTCGCTACCAAAAGATCGCTCTACCGGCTCTTCGCTAGATATTGCGATTCTTACGGTTCTCTTATCCTCATCGATTGGAGACATATCCATCTCCATCGCTCTATGTTGTACTTCTACAACCTGCCGCTCCTCGATTTCTACAGCAACCTCTTCTGCAACTTCCTCTACCGGCTGCTCAACAACCTCTTCGGAACGCTCTTCATCAGCGGATACGACAACCTCTTCTACTTCAACTTCGTTGTCCATGTTTACAGCCTCTTCATCTCTGTCATCACTAATTTGCCCCGCAATCTTGCGCGACCACGAAAATCCAGCATCTCCACCCCACAAAGCCCAAGCTATTCTGCCAGCAGAAGGATAACCCTCTTCTCCAGGGCTAAACCCCTCGGCCTTTTTGTCTACTTCATGCCGAGAGAAAAACGAATACATTCTCTTAACGGTATCAAAGGACAACTCTTTGCGGTTCTGTATATCTCTAGCACGGGCTACACCAACTTCTGTACCACCACGCCCATGCTCTTTGCGCCAAGCTAATCCCTTCTTAGCTTCTGACACCATGCCATCAGTCGGGCGAGTGTTTATGTCTTTACCCTTGTACTTCGGCATCATCTTCACCAATTATATCAGGATTAACAGCATTAAAGTTTGCACCAAACGGCTCTAGCGCGTATTTAATTCCAAACTGCTCGGCAGTGTCTTTGTCCCTAGCGATTTGTGATACTAGCTCTTCAACATCCTTACCGTACTGGGAGGCAACGTCCTGAAGGCTCAGAATGCCGTTTTTAAGCCCGTTTACAGCAGCGGCCATCTCTTTCTGAGGGTCAACCCAAGACCAAGCTCTACCGCGAAACTGAGCTGCTGTGTAGAATCGATCAAACTGTCTAACAGGAATTCCAAACGTATTTAATTCCATTGCGCTACCTAACCAGCTACTAAATATCGGACACACAAAGTGATCGACCATAAACTGCTGTAGGTTTTTGTAGTTATCTCTCTCTTCAAGCGCGCCCTGCCGTATAGAACTGTAGCTAGTAGCTTCAAGATCGCCAGACAATGTTGGATAGCCAACACCCATAGCTACAGAAATGCCTCGTAGGACTGACTTATGGAAGGGGTCAAACTCATTATTTGGATACTGCGGGTCAAAGGACTTAAAATCCACCCCGTTTGGAAGCTGATGAAACGTGCCTGGACTAGCATCCATGATAGGCATATTGCCATCAAGTTCGTCTGCAACGAATCCATCCCCACTCGGAGAGGTAAAAAAGCCCATTTTAGATGCGCCAATACGCGCATTTACGATTGCGGCCTCTCTTAACGCGCCTAACTGCTTTAAAGCAGAGATGCTAGACGATAACCAAGGCTCTCCTCTTGTTTGACCGGCTCTGTTAGCCTTAAACAAGTGAATGACTCGATCAGCAGTGATTCTAATGTGTTTTGCAGACTTACCTGCTGTCGTGTAGTCGTAATCACCAGGATGATAGCTTAAAACATGATACGCAACAGGCTTTTTGAACTTATCTAGCTCAACGCCCATGCGAATTTCATTGCCGTTAGTCAAACGCTCGTTTTTTTGCTCATCAACCTGGTCAGGCTCAATAAACTCAAGAGCAAACGAATCTTTAAACGATGCTCCTCGATGTTTTATAATAAATACTTCGCCATCACGGGCTAAACACTCAATTGCAAGCTTTTGAGCGTCAATCCAAGTCATTTTGCCGTCTACAGTGCAATTACCAAGCATTCCCCACGACTTAAACGCAGTTTCTACCCTCTGATTGCCGTCTGTATCTAGCTTACCGACAGAATCATATGCCTTACTTTGTATATTAAATCCTTTATCACCGACAACATTGTTGCGTAATAAATCTAGATATCTACGAACATATTCGTTATTTCTTGCTAAATCTCTTGACCTTGCCCGCAAATTACGCAGTGCAGGTCTTAATTCTGTATCTGCGCTTGACTCTGAAGGCTTAAAGTCGCTGAATAGATACCCTTGGTTGTTTGCCGCGTAAGACCGCTTAAATATCTTAGTCTTAGGCTCTTTCTTTGGCTTAAATCGATCAAAAATACCCATTTAGAATTTTACCTGTATTGTTGCCGAGCCTTTGCGACCATTTTTCAGGTCTAGCGTGTTTTTTTCTCTGGCGACCTCGCCTCGGTAGAAGTTTCTAGCATCTTGCAGTTCAGCAAACGTCATTTTAGTCAAAGATCGTCCGGCAATAGAATAACTAGAAACATCTGAGTCAGCCTTACCGGCAAGCAATGACTCTATCTTATCAACCATGATTTGAGAATGCGTTCTAGAATCTTTGGTAGATGAAGATTTGTCATCAGATAAAGTAAGAGTTCCCTGTCTAATGACAACTTGAGCATTGTCAGAATTGCGCTTTATCTTTAGCTGCCAGGAATATTCTGCTGACGCAAATGCCGCGCTAGAGGTGCTTGTAATTGTGAACAGATAGTAACTGCTAGAACCAGTTGCAGTTACAGATATTTCATTTGCTCCGCCAGAAGTTGGTCGAGCAATGAAAGTAGAGGTATATAAGCTTGATGGGTAGTCAGTTACCAGGTCAGACTCTTTCCATTGGATAAAGTCGCCTTTTATGATCTCTGATGGTACACCTTCAGGAGCGTTACCCGCATCAAAAGCATTTGCCATTTATTTACCCTTTAACGCCAAGAATTAACAAATCCTTTGCCTGTTTTAGGAACAAAGGAATTTCCTTTAGGTTTAGCATTTTTCTCCGCTGAGTCAGCGCCATCATTCATGTTACGCTTATCTGCAAGAGAGTTTATATCAATATTCAGTATTGCGTATGCTGCAACTGCATAAACAAAGCAATCCAACGCCTCATTACGCGCCCTAATTTTCTGGAATACTCTTTTCTTGTATCCTCTAGAAAACTTAGTAACAATCTTTTCTGCGGTAAGCTGCCTAAAGTATTCATCATTTAAGTCATCGTGAAAATGAATATACCCTGGCCCTTCATCTTTAATCCGCATACGAGCAAACAAAAGGTCTTTTACCGTATCAACACCAATCGGGAATAATAAGCATTTGCCAATGTTGTTTTTAGATGGTCGTCCAGCTATCGCCTTACCTTCACCACCAACACCCTTAATTGCAAAAACCCGTCTAGCATAGTTTTTCTTAGCATAGGAGTATACCGTATTTGTGAAGTGTCCACCAGAGTCCACGCAAGTAGCTCTTATAGGCAATTGCCTGCCATCATTAGTCAAATATGTTGTAAATAACCGAGAGTCTAAGGATGTCCATAGTTGCGGTGTAGATGGGTCTCCATACAGTACTTGGTGATCGATTACCCATGACTCATCATCTCTGCCCCATCCGATGATGCTTATCTCTAATCGGTCATCCTGTACATCGACTCCAGAAGTCAAGAATATTACTTCTTCAGGAATACCCTCGCCGTAAGCTTCTCTTCTCTCAGCTAAAGAATAATCATCAATAGTTTCTCCCTGATCCTCCCAGGTTTCTCCTAGATAAGTGTTTGTCCAAACTCTTAACTGCTCTGGATTTTTCCTCATAGCCAAAAAGTCTCTAACTCCATCAGCTAATGGTGTCCACGGTGAATAAAGACCAGAAATAGAAAACCCAGCAATTCCTGCAAATGGATTATCTGCAATCCACTGCCCATTTCTTATTCCCCATCGGCGATCAGAGTCAGACCAAACGACAGAGCAATGCTCACACATATAACCGGCAGTCTCAGGATCACTGTCTACCCATCGCACGTTCGACCACTTTAGCTTCTGCATGTGTCCGCAGTGTTTACACGGAACCTGATAGTAACGCATATCAGATGCCTCAAACGCTTCCTCTATTCTGCTGGCATCTTTGTTAGTCGGAGTAGAGACCATTACAATCTTACGATTCCAAAATGTTGCCGCTCTTTTGCGCGCTAACTGAATCGGATCACCTTCTGATCCTGCACTAGCGGGATACCGATCAACCTCATCGCATAAAACCAAACGAATAGGTCTAGAGGCCAAACCAGATGGACTGTTAGCACCAACCAGGGTTAAGCTTCCACCAGGAAATAGTTTATGAAGAGTTGTGTTTCCGCTGTCTCTTGCCCGAGGGTCTTTGACCTTTCCTCGTAAACAGGGAGTAGACTTAAGCAGTCCATTAGCCACTCGATCCTTTGAGAAGGACTGAGCCATCTCAAGCGTAGGTTGAAGGCATAGTATGGGAGACGGATCATTGTCGATGTGATAACCGATTATATTTAAAATGGCTTCTGACTTGCCTAACTGAGCGCCCGCCATCACTACAACTTCTCTTATTTTTGGATCAGCACAGGCATCCATTATTCCTCTCTGGTATTCAGCGCGACTGGTATGCCACTTTCCTGGCTCACTACTAGTCTGAGAATCCAACCGTCTTCTTTGGTCTGCCCACTCGCTTACGCTTAGTCTTGGCGGGGGCTTCAGTTGCGCTATCGCTTTCGTCAGATGTAGCACTAAGTCCGCTGGTAGATGAGGGATCGATTGTTGGCTCATAATTGCTTAACTCTTCTAAGGCTTCATTCATTAAGTCTTCAAGTACAGTCTGGCAAAGTGCTGCATCACTCTCAGCAGAAACAACTGGAGCGGATTTAGTAGGGATTGATAACAGCTTACCCTTTAGCGCACCCAAGACATCTTCCCATGCTTGGACTACATCAGCAGCTAGAACCAGAGTACCGTGAACACGCGCTAACTCAAGCTCTGCTATCTCTGCCTCTGCGTTTACTTTTCGTGTTCTAGCTTCATCGTAGCTAGAGCCAATCTTAACTCCGCCGGTAGATGCCATGACTTCTCCTTTTTGTTCATTATCATCCCATGCCTTACGTTTGTAAAGAACACTTACGATTAGGATTAGGTTTGGTTAATTCTGTCCCTAGAATGAATTCGCGGACGCGAACTACCCACGGGGTGGGGTAATGGGAGTACCTTTTGCTCTTGAATTACCCAAAAAGTGGGACATTTGCCCAATATAAGGACATTTTTTATCTGTTTGTGTCGATTGCTGACCGGACTAGGTCAGATTGGCCGGATTTTAGCCGGTTCATTCCGGCATGGGTTCGCCCTTGATGCGGGCTGATTTTGCTGGATCGTTAACCAGTGGTTTTATGTACAGGTTTTTATTTGCCCTGGAATCGATTCTAAGCCGTCCAGGCTGACAATAGGTGTTTATTCCGCCGTGGCTTTAAAGCTGCTCATATGGACAAATTTAATCGCCAGCGAATCGGTATTTATTCCGCACCAGGTGCTGCACGCGCTGTTAGATTATCGCGGGCAAAAAAAAGCGCCCGATATGGGCGCTATGTTGGTGTTTAAGTTATTGGCTAATGTATCCTAAAACTATAATAATGATGCAAGTAGCACTCCCGCCAATTATGGCAATCATCCATGCTTCTTGCTCGTCATCCATTGGCCGCCCCGTCAATATAAGGCCATCCGCCTTTATTGGTCATTAGTTTATTATACTTTGGATTATTAAGGCCATACACAACAGACCAATAGCCATACTCTCGCATATTAGCCCATAAATGACACTTATCATTAATATGGTCATGACCCGCCCCATAGACGTTATATTCCGCCAAAATTGGACCATATACGTTTCGCCTGAATTCTACTATTGCTTGCATATTAGCCCCCTATAGCTATCAGATTAGAATCTACTACAAAACCGGTTGCATCTTTTTTGGCCTTACCCTTTGCCCGTAGACCTACTACAACGTGGCCGCCGCGCAAATTGTCCAAATCACTCTTATCACCATCAATAACTTTGCGCCCCATAAAGTCTGTCGGTAATTCATCCCTAAATACTACGGCCATTGGATAACCGGCAGGCATTTTTGCAACCTGATTTTGATAAGTTACCGCGCCGGAATAGCTGAACATTAGCTTGTAATTGTCCGGCGTTTTGCCTATGCGATTAACTCGCTTCGTGTAATCATAAAAATCGAGGTCACCGAATAACTGAGGGATGCCAAATTTTTCCCATGCTATGTCGCTGATAGTGTTAAGTCTAACAACCCCGCGCACGTTTTGACGCTTGCATAGTTTATCGAAATTGGACAATTCTTTTTTGAGTTGCTCAATAAAGCCGGATTGATCGGCATGAAAAAATGCCGTTTTAGCGCGGCGGGCATTTGCCACATTATCGAACCGACCGCGACCGGCTGATACTAGACAACCCTCGCGACATTTCGCCGCCTTACTACCCGCGCAAATGATGTCGTCAGGATATAATGAAAGAGAGGCAACGCGGGTGGGCGTTCTCTCTCGCTTTTGGGTTTTAGCTATTTTTATATTACTTGCGTTAATGCTTAATAATTTCATGATGTTTCCCTTTTTGGTGATTGAATAAATACAAGAAAACGCCCTGTAATACTGAAGGCGTTTGTTTTATTTACTCCCTATGCCTCAACTCTGATTTCCGTGTCTGATAGATAAATTATCAGATCGACCCCACGCGATAGGTTAAGTAGCATATTTGCGTTAAGCGGTATCCTTTCTGCGAAATCATCGCCGCTTATTTGGTGGCAATCATCCCAACAATCAGAATTGGTTTTTGGGTCGTATCCTTCAGCATATACGGTTAAGTTTTCACTGAGTGGAGTGCCTTTTTTTAACGTAAATGACGGCATCACGTATAAGCCGTCGTCTTTCACTAGATAAAAGCTTTTTTCGTTATCTGACTCTCCGGTGTATGGGATGTTAAAGCGGTCATGCTTGCACGTTTCAACCGCAAGCTTTTTGAGCGCGTCGTTAGATTTAAATATTAATTTGTTCATGATTCGTCCTCCATTACATAATTATTTAATGCGTAGTCTGGTAATAAACAAAGCAATTCATATAAAGCTGTGCAATCACTGTCGCTTAGGTCAGTTTGAATTTGGTCAAATAGTTTTGCCCACAGTTCTTCGTTCATGATTCGCAGTCCTGTGTTGATGGTTCCGGCTTTGGTTACTAGTGGTTTTATAACGTCATTAAATGGGTTGTATTCGGAGTATTCGTCGAACTCATCTTCAACAAGCATTATAAAATCATTCCCATCATAGGCCCAATCGGCGACATATTCGCCTAAAAAATCCAACATTTTTTGCTTAGTTTCGCGGATAACTAAAACTTCTTGGTCTGTTTCTTTATGCCGAATAATTTCATATTTAAGACCTTTTAAATTTACGTCACTCCTATTTATGACGATATGGCAATCTGTTTTAAATGTTTTCATAATATTTCCCCTATTTAATCCGTTTAATTGTCATGTTGTCGTTTTGGTAGATTTGGCCATCGTTGTGGGCGTTACATTCCAACCGTTTCAGTAAAATATTAAAATTTACGTTGTT
>ERZ1046568.1066-NODE-1066-length-20206-cov-10.139646_pt1 | contig 20206 bp, 17 predicted proteins | sample MGYA00383092_ERZ1046568 | MGnify/ENA primary metagenome ERZ1046568 (study PRJEB29581, sample SAMEA5548362) | metagenome | biome: marine; feature: coastal; material: water | depth 1 m | study: Short-term variability in the microbial, nano- and picoplankton... | reverse complement strand
TTAAAGCAACAATTTATTGTTATCTTCGCGGAAAATAATCAGACTAAAAATCAATATAATATGGGAACAGTAGCAACTGATTTCGGAATAAAAGGAGCACTTGAGCAATTAGGTGTTAAAGCTGTAAACGAAGGAACTTCAACAGGTTCTGAAAATTTTTATAATGGAGAGATTATCGAATCATATTCACCAGTAGATGGACAATTAATAGCAAAAATAAAAACAACGACAAGAGCAGATTACGATAAGGTAATGGATACCGCAACCAAGGCATTTCTATATTGGCGAGATGTGCCTGCACCAGTTCGTGGAGAAGTTGTACGTCAATTCGGAAACAAACTAAGAGATTTAAAAGAACCACTAGGAAAGCTAGTGTCTTACGAAATGGGAAAATCTTTGCAAGAAGGTTATGGTGAGGTTCAAGAAATGATTGACATTTGCGATTTTGCTGTTGGACTGTCCAGGCAGTTGAATGGGCAAACTATTCCTTCGGAAAGGCCTGGACATGTCATGAGAGAGCAATGGCACCCAATAGGAGTTGTTGGAATTATTTCTGCGTTTAACTTTCCTGTTGCAGTTTGGGCATGGAATACGGCTTTAGCATGGATTTGTGGTGATGTATGTGTATGGAAAGCTTCTGAAAAAGCACCTTTATGCTCTGTAGCTTGTCAAAATATTATTGCGGATATTTTGAAAGAAAATAATTATCCAGAAGGTATTTCTTGTATCATTAACGGTGATTACAAAGTCGGTGAATTTATGACTACAGACACCAGAATTCCTTTAGTTTCTGCAACGGGTTCTACAAGAATGGGTAGAATCGTTGGTGCAACAGTTGCTGAACGTTTTGGGAAATCGTTGTTAGAATTAGGAGGTAATAATGCGATTATTATTACACCAACGGCTGACTTAAAAGTGGTTGTTCCCGGAGCTGTATTTGGCGCTGTAGGAACCTGCGGGCAACGTTGTACATCTACAAGACGATTGATTATTCATGAATCTGTTTATGATAAAGTACGCGATGCAATTGTTGGTGCATATGGACAATTATCTATTGGAAATCCTTTAGACGAAAACAATCATATTGGGCCATTAATTGATAAAGACGCAGTGAGTACATATCTAGCAGCAATAGAAAAGGCAAAAGCTGAAGGCGGAAATATATTAGTTGAAGGCGGTGTTTTAGAAGGCGAAAGTTACGAGTCTGGATGCTATGTTAAACCAGCTATTATTGAAGCAGAAAATCATTTTGAAATTGTACAGCACGAAACATTTGCACCAGTTTTATATTTAATGAAATATTCTGGAGAGGTTGAAAATGCCATTTCTAAACAAAATGGAGTTGCTCAAGGATTATCATCTGCTATCATGACTAACGAAATGAAAGAAGCCGAAAAATTCCTTTCATATGCAGGTTCTGATTGCGGGATTGCAAATGTAAATATTGGCACTTCTGGTGCTGAAATTGGTGGCGCTTTTGGAGGTGAAAAAGAAACAGGTGGCGGACGTGAGTCAGGTTCTGATGCATGGAAAATTTATATGAGAAGACAAACTAATACCATAAACTACTCTGATGAATTACCATTGGCGCAGGGTATTAAGTTTGATTTATAATCCATAAAATTTAATAAAAAAAAGCCACATGTTTAATGTGGTTTTTTTTATAAAAATTACCGTGATATGTTTCAAATACAAGACTCAATTATACCTTACTTTTCTTAAAATCCGCATAGTTAACTTATAACCTTCATAAATTTCCTTACTGTAAGATTTTAAAAGTGGTTTAACTTCTTCGAGTTTATCAATAGCATTTTCAAAACCATTGAGGTAACAAATAAGATATGTCGCAGATAGATTTTTCAAATCGTTAGTTTCATTAATATACAATGGCATTTCTTTTTTTAATTTTTCTATCAAAGCATTGTTAGAATTATAGATATGGTGTAATATTTTTTTATCAAACTGCGGCGGTTCGAATAATAGATTAGTTTCGATAGAGTAGTTGCCATTATGTCCAAATTCTATAACTGTTTCTTCAAGTTTGTAATATTTATGTTTATTATGAAGTCCTAGTTTTACGTACTCAATTATAGAAAATTTATTTTCAGAATTTGCAATAGAAACTTCATCTAAAGCGGAGTAAAACAAACGACGCTGCTCGTTAATTAATTCAATATCAACTCGTGAATAAAAGATTTTATCTTTGACTTCCTTTTTTTGTCCTGCCCAACAGAGCACAAAATATTCTTTAAAAACTTTATACTTTGGCGAGTAGTCTTCACGTTTTTTCATAAAGTCAAAAACACCATTTAAAGTTAGCTCGATATTGTTTAGTGCGTGATTTTCTATAGCTGAGACAATCACAGAATTAACATCTTTAATTTCAATATCAAACACTTTAGGCATACTCATACTACCATCTCTAAAAAACACAGCGCCACCATAATATTTCCAAATATTTTTGCGAAGAGAAGTTAATCCTTTATTGGCTCTAATAGTCACTAAACCAATGACTTTATCATCTGGTAAATGTGGAAAAGGAATATTTTCGTATTGAACTATTGGAGGATTTGTCAGATAGGCATTAATTAAATTCTGAATTTTGCTGTCATCAAAAAAATCAACACCTATGATTTTATTATCGGTATCATCAACACCGATAACGATGTAAGAATTATTTTTAGGATTACTATTAGAAAGTGCGCAAATATGTTTTAGAAATTTTGCCTTTCCTTCTTTATAGCTGAGGTTGAGTTTTCGTTTTTTGTCATAGAAACTGTTCTCGTCGTTGTGGGCGAGTAAATTTTTAATTAAAAGACGTTTATTAATCAACTGTATTAAATTTCTTTTTCACTATCGTAGAACTTGCTTGCGCTGTACAAAACATCAAAACATCTGCAATATTAACATGTGATGGCCTACTTATTGCGAATTGGATAACCTCAGCAATATCTTCTGCTTGTAAAGCTTTAAAACCTTTGTAAGTGTCATTTGCATTCGGAGCACCTTTGTATCGCACTTCAGAAAATTCCGTTTCTACCAGACCTGGATTTATAGCACTGACTTTAATTCCATAAGAATTTAAGTCAATACGCATACCTTCGGTAATTGCTAAAACAGCATGTTTACTAGCACAATATACATTCCCTTTTGGATATACTTCTTTACCAGCGGATGATCCAATGTTAATAATATGACCAGATTCGCGTTCAGTCATTCTAGGAATAATAGCCTTACTGACATAAAGTAGACCTTTGACATTAATATCCATCATGGCATCCCAATCATCAGTATTACCTGTTTCAATAGGGTCAAGACCATGAGCATTTCCAGCGTTATTGATTAGTATATCTATATCTCTAAACGCTTCTGGCAATGAGTTTATAGCCTCGAAAGTTTTATTTTTATCACGTACATCAAAGTTTAATGTGTATACATCTGTTTCATGAGAAAGTGCTTTTTGCACACTATCAAGACGCTGTTGACGTCTTCCGCACAATACAAGATTAATACCATGTTTAGCAAATTCGTGAGCTGTAGCCCTTCCAATACCACTAGTAGCGCCTGTTATTAATGCTGTTTTCTTCATATTTAATAATATTTATGGGACTTTATGTCCTTGTGCAGCAACCAAAATTAAGAACCAATCGTCAAGTTCTAATTCAATTTTTGTTGCTTCCATAGCTTTTTGTAATCTTGTTTTGTTTGTTGTGCCAACAACGGGCAATATCGCTGAAGGATGTTTTAATGACCACGCTAATAAAAGTTGATCTTCAGTAGCGTTATACTTATCCATCAAGTCTCCTAGTTGTTTGTGTATGCGTCTTGTTTGTTCGGTATTTTTTCTAAAAACGGAGCCTAATGGCGACCACGCCATTGGTTGTATACCATTGTTTAGCATGAAATCTAGAACGCCATTATGCATTGCATCATGTGCTGTTAAAGAAAACTCGATTTGGTTGACATCAATATCCATTCGAAGACTAATCAGATCCATTTGCGATGGTGTAAAATTAGAAACTCCAAAGTCTTTAATTTTACCCTGTTTTTTTAATATTGTAATGGCTTCCGCAATTTCATTAGGATGCATTAAAGGACTTGGACGATGTAATAAAAGTAAATCTAAATATTCTGTATGAAGATTTTTCAGAGACTCCTCAACGGACCAAATGATATAATCTTTGCTGTAATCGTAATGTTTAACTTTATTATTACGATTATCGCTCATGTACTGAATACCACATTTAGAAATCAATTGAATTTCTTTTCGATTAATTCCTGATGTATTGAAGGCTTTTCCAAATTCTTCTTCAGTCGTATATCCACCATATATATCTGCATGGTCAAAAGTTGTAATACCACTCATCAAGCAGTGATGTATCATGACTTCCATTTCTTTAGTTGAGAATTGTTTTCCCCAAACTCCCCAAGTCATAGTCCCGCTTATTATTTTTGAATAATTTGACATTTTAAACATATTAATAGCTTCAGTAAAAATATTCAAATTATATTGAAAATAATACACAAAAAAGGGTTAACAATAATTATAAAAAACACAAATATTTTTAACCTATCATTAACAGCATGAGTAGAATAATTTTAACAATTTGCAAATCTGATATCTAGATATTGATAAAACGGTTGAAAAACTAATAAAATATGGAAGAAACGAATACGATTGATATTAAATCAATTAATGAAAAGATAGAAAAAGAGAGCGCATTTGTAGACTTACTTACCTTAGAAATGAATAAGGTTATTGTAGGTCAAAAACATATGGTGGAACGATTACTTATTGGCCTGCTTGGGCAAGGTCATATTTTGCTAGAAGGTGTCCCGGGTTTGGCAAAGACATTGGCTATTAATACACTGTCTAAGGCAGTTGATGGTAGTTTTAGTCGTATTCAGTTTACGCCAGATTTATTACCTGCAGATGTTGTTGGGACATTAATTTACAACATTAAAGAGAATGATTTCTCAATAAAGAAAGGACCAATTTTTGCAAATTTTGTCCTAGCAGATGAGATCAACAGAGCACCTGCAAAAGTACAATCGGCTTTGTTAGAAGCCATGCAAGAAAAACAAGTAACTATTGGAGATGAAACATTTATTTTAGACAAACCATTTTTAGTGATGGCGACTCAAAATCCGGTAGAACAAGAAGGAACTTATCCTTTGCCAGAAGCTCAAGTTGACCGTTTTATGCTTAAAACTGTAATAGACTACCCTAAAAAGAATGAAGAACAATTGATAATGCGCGCCAATTTAAGAGGATCTTGGGATAAAGTAAACCCCGTAGTTTCTGTTAAGCAAATTCTCAAGGCACAAGAAGCAGTTCGAGAGGTTTATATGGACGATAAAATTGAAAAATATATACTTGATATTATTTTTGCAACACGTTATCCAGAAAATTATAATCTTTCAGATTTAAAAGGTCTTATTTCTTTTGGAGCATCACCTCGTGGAAGTATTAACCTTGCGACTGCAGCAAAATGTTATGCGTTTATAAAACGTCGAGGTTATGTAATCCCTGAGGATGTTAGAGCAGTTGTTCATGATGTGCTTAGACATAGAATTGGTATTACTTACGAAGCAGAAGCAGAAAACATAACTTCTGAAGACATTATTAACAAGATTGTTAATGTCATTGAAGTGCCATAAAATCTTAGATTTTAGAATTGCGAATAACGATTTTTTAAAATCGTAAATCAGCAATGCTCAATCGCAAATTAAAACATGGATACTAAAGAACTTCTTAAGAAAGTACGTAAAATAGAGATTAAGACACGTCGATTGTCTGATCATATTTTTGGTGGCGAATACCATTCGACCTTCAAAGGGAGAGGTATGACATTTTCGGAAGTTAGACAATACCAATTTGGAGATGATGTCCGTAATATCGATTGGAATGTAACTGCAAGAACCAATGAACCACATGTCAAGGTTTTTGAGGAAGAGCGTGAGTTAACCATGATGCTCATGGCAGATGTTTCAGGAAGTAAATTATTTGGAACGCAAAATCAATTTAAAGACGAAATAGTAACAGAGATAGCGGCTACTTTAGCTTTTTCAGCAACCCAAAACAACGATAAGATTGGTTTGATTTTATTTTCGGATGAAATCGAATTGTTTATTCCACCTAAAAAGGGGCGATCACATGTATTAAGAATTATTCGCGAGTTATTGGAGTTCAAACCTAAGAGTAAGAAGACCAATATTTCTGAAGCCATAAAATTCTTATCTAATGTGATGAAGAAGAAAGCCATTGTTTTCATGCTTTCTGATTTTGTTGCGGACGATTACAAGCAAACACTTAAGATTGCTGCCGGGAAACACGATATTACAGGGATCCGAGTATTTGATAAACACGAAGCTGAAATACCAAACATAGGAATGGTACAAATGCAGGATGAAGAAACGGGAGAGTTAATTTTAGTCAACACTGCATCAAAAAAAGTTAGAAAGAATTACAGCATCTTTTACCAAGAAAAAGTGGAATATTATAAAGATGCTTTTACAAAATCTGGTGCAGGTACAATTGATTGTCGTGTTGATGAAAGTTATGTAAAAAAGCTTTTAGGATACTTTAAAAGAAGATAAAACCGAATTACGATTTATGAATCACTATTTTAGAAATATAAATATGACAACTACAAGCTTAAGGTTTCGTGCCTCAGGCTTTCTGTCTATTATTTTTCTTCTTTTTTCTTTTTCAGCTTTTAGTCAAGTTACAACAGAAATCGATACAACCAATATCAGAATTGGCGAACAGATTTCATATAAAATAAAAGTTGAAGCAGACTCTACAATGTTGGTTGTCTTTCCAGAAGGACAAACATTTTTACCATTAGAAGTTGTAGAAGCTTTAAAAATTGATACCACAAAAAAGGCATCTAAATTTCAGTTGTTACGGGAATATAAAATAACTCAGTTTGATTCTGGCTCTTACGTCATACCTAGACAGAAGGTTATTATTGGCGATAGTCCATTTTTCACTGATTCTTTAAGAGTCGAAGTCAATACCATAGAAATTGACACCACAAAGCAAGGTCTTTATGATATTAAGCCTATAATCGAAGTAGAAAAAAGTATTAGCAATTTGTGGTTGTATGTATTGTTAGCTATAGCAGTAATAGCACTTATTGCTTTTATATTATACTGGTTTATTTGGCGAAAAAAACCATTAACTGAAGATGAAGAAATCGCGCTTTTACCACCATACGATCGTGCTAAATTGGCAATTTCTAAATTAGAAGGAGAACGTTATTTAGAACAAGAAGATTTAAAGGGTTTCTATTCAGAACTCACATTTATTATCCGAAAATTTTTAGATGAAAAAGTTTATGACCGTTCTTTAGAGAGTACTACTGACGAATTAGTAGAACGACTTCAGCTTTTAAAAGATGGAAATCAATTTGCATTGACAAAGGATACCATTTCAAATATCAAAACCATTTTTAAGCGTGCAGATTTAGTAAAATTCGCCAAATCAAAACCAGATATTGCTCTGGCAGAGTTAGATAAGCAGACAATAGTCAAAGAGTTAGATGCCGTAAAACTAACTCTTCCAGAACCTAGTGAAGAAGAGAAATTGTTAAATCAGCAATATAAAGAAGCACAAGAACGTAAAGAAAAGCGAAAGAAGATAATTCTAACTACTGCTATTTTTCTTTTTCTAGTTGTAGCAACATATATTGGATTTGCTGCTACTTATGGTTTTGAGTACGTTAAAGACAAAATATTAGGACATAGCAGTATTGAATTGTTAGAAGGAAATTGGGTCAAAAGCGCCTATGGTTTTCCACCGATTTTTATTGAGACACCAGAAGTTTTAGAACGTCAAAAAGTAGAAATACCAGAAGAAGCAAAAGAAAAAGTGGATACATCAATATTTGCTTATGGAAGTTTAGTTGATGATTTTTATGTTTTAACCTCGACCACTATTATTGGAGAACTTAAAGAACAAGATGTTGATAAGCAAAAAGCACTTAACATCACCTCTATTATCGAGAAAAGTTTAAAAGAATGGGAAGTTCAGGGCATCCAAAACATAATAACTAAAAACGAAGAATTTAAGACACCAAATGATGCGCAAGGCATCAAAACTTTTGGTACAGCAGAATTTCCAACATCACTTAAAGGTGAATACTTTGAGGGTGAGTACATGTATTTAAGTTTTACTACAGAGCAAGTTATCCAACAAATCATTTTAGTTTGGAGAACTGATGACCCTTATGCTGATGATATTGTAAAGAGAATCGTTGACTCTGTAGAACTCAATGAGAATGTCAAACGAGAAGAAGAATCCGAATAATGTTAGAGAATATCGAATTTTTAAATAAAGAATTTTTCTGGCTACTATTGCTTTTGCCACTAGCATTGGTGTGGTATTTTTTTAAATCAAAGCTACAAACCGCAGAATTGAAGATATCATCAGTTCAAGGATTTAAAACTTCAGGTTCGTTTTGGAGCAAATTCAAGCACTTACTTTTTGCGCTACGACTGATTGCTTTAGCATTATTAATAACAGCATTAGCAAGACCACGAACTGTAGATGTTTCTACAAAAACAAAAACGACTCGCGGCATCGATATTGTTATGGCAATTGATGTTTCAGCAAGTATGTTGGCAAAAGATTTAAAGCCAGACCGATTAGAAGCACTTAAAAAAGTAGCAGCAGATTTTATAAACGGCCGACCAAACGATCGCATAGGATTAGTAGAATATGCTGGAGAAGCTTTTACAAAAACACCTATTACAAGCGATAAAAATATAGTGCTACGCTCTTTACGTGATATAAAGTATAATACCATCATCCAGCAAGGAACAGCTATTGGTATGGGCTTAGCAACTTCTGTAAATCGTTTAAAGGACAGTAAAGCCAAAAGTAAAGTCATTATTTTATTGACGGATGGCGTTAATAATGGTGGATTTATAGACCCAAAAACAGCGAGTGAATTAGCCGTTGAATATGGTATTAAAACCTATACTATTGGTTTAGGAACAAATGGTATGGCATTATCGCCGATTGGGATTAGACCAGATAATACATTTCAGTACGGAAGAGCACAAGTAGAAATTGACGAAAAACTATTAAAAGAGATTGCGGATGCTACTGGCGGAAAATATTTTCGCGCTACGAATAATAGAAAATTAGCTGAAATCTATGCTGAGATCAATAAGCTAGAAACGACTGAAGTCGAAGAAAGAAAATATTATAATTATGAAGAAAAATACAGACCATTAGTATTATTTGCATTATTTATAATTCTATTAGAATGGTTATTAAAACATACAATTTTTAGAAGCTTTGTTTAGATTAGACGAAAAAATATGGTTCTGGACTATCCTGGTGATTCCTGCAATTGTGCTCGTATTTATACTGGTACAAGTATGGAAAAAATCAGCTCAGAAAAAGTTTGCTAATTTAGCATTACTGAAGCGTTTAAGTCCTAACCAATCGCTATTTAAGAGTGTATTAAAGCTTGTTGTATTATGTGCTGCTTTTCTGTTTTTAGTGTTAGCATTGGTTAATCCAAAGATTGGAACAAAATTAGAAACAGTCAGAAGTCAAGGTGTGGATATCGTTTTTGCTGTAGATGTTTCAAAAAGTATGTTGGCCGAAGATATTGCGCCAAACCGTATTGAAAAATCAAAGCAATTGGTTACTCAAATCATTAATAGTTTAGGTAGTGACCGTGTTGGTATTATCGCCTATGCAGGTAAAGCCTTCCCACAATTACCAATTACAACTGATTATGCGGCTTCAAAAATGTTTTTGCAGAACATGAACACTGATATGATGACATCTCAAGGTACTGCTATTCGTGAAGCTATTGAATTGGCAAAAACCTATTATGATGAGGAGCAAACTAATCGCATTTTGGTCATAATTTCAGACGGTGAGGACCACGAAGGTGACGCGGCAGAAATAGCCGAAGAAGCAAATGATCAAGGTATCCGGATTTTCACTATTGGTGTGGGTAACGAAAATGGAGGACCGATACCTATTAAGAGAAATGGTGTTATTCTCAATTATAAGAAAGATAGAAATGGCGAAACTGTAATAACAAAGCTTAATGAAGATACACTTAGAGAAATTGCTCAAGAAGCAAATGGCGTGTATATAAATGGGTCAAGTACAAGTGAAGTTGTAGATACGATTAAGGATTTATTAGATAAAATGGATAAAAAAGAATTTGAATCCAAGCAGATTGCAGATTTCAAAGACCAATTCCAATGGTTTTTAGGCTTTGGAATTTTATTTTTATTAATAGACATATTTTTATTAGAACGAAAAACAGAGTGGTTGAAAAAGCTCAATTTATTTAATGAGAATTTTTAGTATTATTTTAACGCCTTCAAAAAGCGCGCTTTATTAAATTAGAGTTGATGAAAAGGATATACAGTATAAAAAGATATAGTTTAGTTTTAGCACTACTGATCTCAGCTTTTGGGTTTTCTCAAGATTTTGAAAAAGAAAGAAAAAAATCTGAACGTGAAGCCAAAGATTTAGTCTATGAAGCAAATTCATTATTAATAAAAGAGGATTTCATAGCAGCCGAAATGGAATATCGTAAAGCGATTTCTACACAAAAAAGTAATGTTGCTGGTGCCTATAATTTAGCACACTCGTATTATAAGAAAGGTAACTTTGGTGAAGCATTATTTAGAAATCAAGAAGCAGCTAATAACGCTAAAACGAAAGAAGAAAAGCATAGTGCATTTCATAATATTGGGAATATACTGATGCAGAAGGAAAAGTGTAAAGAAGCTGTTGAAGCCTTTAAAAATGCATTGCGTAATAATCCTAATGACGAAGAAACACGCTATAATTTTGCCTTAGCAAAAGACTGTGCCGAGCAACAAGACCAAGATGGTGGCGGTGAAGACGAAAAGAAAGACGATCAAAAAGACAAGGATAAGGAGAAAGAAAAGAAAGACGATCAAAAAGATAAAGAGAAGGATAACAGAGAAGAGGACGGAGACAAGGATAAGAAGAAAGGTGATGATGAAAAAGATAAAGATGGTAAAGAAAAAGATGAGAAAAAGGATGATGGAAAAGGAGATAAAGAAAAGCCAAAGCAAAAGCCAAAGCCACAACCGGGAAAAATGTCTCCTCAGCAAATAAAAAATATTCTTGAAGCGATGAATAATCAAGAACAAAAGGTTCAAGAAAAAATAAATGCCAAAAAGCAAAAAGGCGCTAAAGTTAGAACAGAAAAAGACTGGTAATTGCACTTAGGCATAATGAAATTCACTACAAACATATTTCTATTACTATTGGTTTTTGCTTACAGTACAGCAATTGCACAGGTGAAATTTGAAGCTAAAGTCAGTAAAAATACATTAGGAGTTAATGAACGTCTAAGGATAGATTTTGAGATGAATCAGGACGGCGATAATTTTGTACCACCCAGTTTTCAAGATTTTACTGTAGTTGGTGGGCCAAATACTTCTGTTAGTAATTATTGGTCAAACGGAAAACGTTCTTTTACAAAAACGTATAGTTACTTTTTATCACCAAAAAAACAAGGGAGTTTCACTGTTAAACAAGCTCAGATTGAGATTGATGGTCAAGTTTATAAAACTTTCCCTATAATTATCAAAGTGACAAAAGCTATCGAAAAGCCAAAAGACCCTAATGATCCAGCTTATATTGCGTCTCAAAAAATACATTTAGTCGCTGAGGTTTCAAAGACATCACCCTATCTTAATGAGTCAATAACGGTACTTTACAAATTATATGTGGCGCCAAATATTGCAGCCAATATTTTAGGAGATAAACAAACACCACAATACGAAGATTTTTGGAATCAAAACATAGAGGTTAGAGCTTTTAGACCTCAGAATGCAAAGTTTAAAGGAGAGGATTATCGTTATGTGATTTTGAAAAAAGTGGTGCTTTACCCTCAAAAAACAGGAAAACTTAAATTAGAACCATACGTTATTAATTTAAATATTGACGTGCCAACAAGCCGTTACGATATTTTTGGAAATAGAATTGTTAGAAAAGTGCAACAAAGCATAACCTCTAGCACAAGAATCGTAAATGTAAAGCCTCTGCCTGAAGAAGGAAAACCGGCAGATTTTAAAGGTGCTGTTGGAGATTTTAATTTCAGTGTAACGGCTTCAAAATCTAGCTTAGACGCAGGTGAATCGCTACAGGCTAAAGTCAGAGTCTCTGGAAAAGGAAATTTAAAACTCTTTGAATTGCCTAAGATTACTGTACCAAGTTCCTTAGAAGTCTATGAGCCAGAACATAAAGAAAATGTCAGAACAAATTTGGCAGGAATGCAAGGTGAAATTTTAGATGTTTATACTATTGTCCCTCAGTATAAAGGTAAATATCCATTACCTGAAGTTTCATTTTCTTACTTTGACCCCAAAGCAAAAACATACAAAAGATTAACATCTGAACAGTTAGTTATAGATGTTGTTAATGGACCATCATCTGTTAATACAGATACAGCTTCAAATAATACTGTAAATACAAATAAACAAGCTGTAACCACAAATTCTAGCACATTTTCATTTATAAAAACCAATGCGACTTGGATATCTAAAAAAGAACAATCTTTCTTTTTGTCTAATATTTTTTGGCTTTTATTTTTATTGCCTTTTTTACTTATTCCATTAGCTATTTTTGTACGTAGAAACCAAGAAAAACGAAATGCTGATATCGTTGGTAATAAAAGAAGAAAAGCTGACCGTTTAGCAAAAAAATATTTGAGCGATGCTAAAAAGGCATTAGGTAAAAAAGAAGCTTTTTATATAGCTTTAGAAAAGGCTTTTCATAATTATCTTAAGGCAAAGTTGCATATTGAAACAAGTGATTTTAATAAAGAAAAAATTCAGAGTTTATTAACGGAGCGCAATGTAGATTTGACTGTTGTTTCAGAATTCATTTCTATTTTAGAAAATTGCGAATTGGCAAGATATACGCCAATTACTCACGTAACCATGAAGAATGACTATGAGAAGTCGGTCATAACAATTGCTGCCATTGACAAAAAGATACGATAATATGAGAGTGTTTATAATCCTAATGTTGGCTTGTTTTAGTGTTTGTATTAACGCTCAGAATGACACGGTCTTTAATGAAGGAAATACACTTTATAACCAAGGAAAATATGCTGAGGCTACTAAGAAATATGAAGCGCTTGTAGATAAAAATGAGCACGCGGTAGCACTATATTTTAATTTAGCAAATGCACATTACAAACTCAATAATATTGCGCCAAGTGTTTACTATTTTGAAAAAGCAAAATTACTGAGTACAGACGATAAGGATATAGAAAATAATCTAGTATTTGCTCAAAATATGACAGTAGATGCTATTGATACATTTCCTGAAGTAGGATTTTCACGAATTTTTAAAAACATTGTAAATACGTTTTCTTCTGACTCATGGGCAAAATTAGCTATCTCTGGCATTTTAGTCTTTGTGCTTTTCTTTTTGCTGTATCATTTTACATCTGCAACGTCTCAAAAGCGTGTTGCTTTTGTAATAAGTGTTTTAGGATTTTTAGTGGCTGTATTTTCTTTAGTAATTGCTTTTCAAAAGAACAACCTAGAAATAAAGAATAATCCAGCAATTGTATTTGCGCAAGAATCTAGAGTTAAAGCAGACCCTAATAATATTAGTGAAGAAGTCTTTAGACTTCATGAAGGAACCAAAGTTCAGGTTTTAGAAAGTTATGAAAATTGGTGCAAGATTGAGATTGCAGATAAGACTACGGGTTGGATTCCCTCTGAAGATGTTAAGCTACTAAAATTTTTTAGATAAAATTTAACAAAAAGGACTCAAATCTAATAGTATCTTCGCATTTAATGTATCAAAAATTTAGATATAGAATCGCTGTTTTTTTTGCAATACTATTCATAACAATAGTATCTGCACCAACAATTATATTATCTATTGATGATAGTGTAGATGCTACTATTTTTTTAGGAGAAAATGATGAGGAAGAAAAAGAAAACATGAAACTACTTTTTGATGTTGCTTCCTCAGATTCTAAAATCCAAAATATCAATAAGTCATCAAAAGACAGTGATGCATATACTTTCAAGAAATACACCAAACCACATCTAAATTTGATTTTCCCACCTCCTGATTTGTCTTAATTTAATTCGATACTTTTTAAAAAGACTTTTTAAGTCAAAACATTTTAATACATCCTAGGTTTTGCTAGGATATTCAAAATTTAATTTATTCTATGTTCAAATATTTAAAAAATGACTTACCTGCGAGTATTGTAGTATTCTTTGTTGCATTACCGCTGTGTTTAGGTATAGCAGTAGCTAGTGATGCTCCTCCATTTGCAGGTTTAATAGCAGGAGTCATTGGAGGTATACTTGTTGGTTCTCTTTCAGGTTCTGACGTTGGAGTCAGTGGTCCTGCAGCAGGTTTAGCTGCTATTGTATTGGCTGCCATTGCTTCCTTGGGTTATGAGGCTTTTTTAGTAGCTGTTGTTTTAGGAGGTGTCATACAAATCATTTTTGGTATTCTAAAGTTTGGTATTATTGGCTATTATTTCCCATCGTCAGTTATAAAGGGAATGCTCACCGGGATAGGTATTATAATAATATTGAAACAAATTCCACATTTTTTTGGGATAGACAAAGATCCCGAAGGTAATTTTGTGCTCTTTGGAAAAGACAGTAATGTCTTTATGGATATTGTAAGTATTCCTTCTAATATTGGTTTAGGCTCAACTTTGATTGCTGTGATTGCAATAGCTATATTAATTTTATGGTCAAATTTACTTGTCCACAAGCATAGCATTTTTAAGCTTATTCAAGGACCTTTAGTAGCAGTTGTTGCAGGAATTATATTTTTTGTTTTTTCTCAAGGTACTGCCTTTAACATAGCTAGTACACATTTAGTAGAAGTTCCAGTACCTGATAGTATAGACAGTTTTATTGGGCAATTTACTTTTCCAGATTTTAGCGTAATTAGTTCAACAGAAGTTTGGATAACAGCATTTACAATAGCACTCGTTGCAAGTCTTGAAACTTTATTGTGTGTAGAGGCAACAGATAAACTTGATCCAGAAAAGAGAGTTACACCTACCAATAGAGAGTTGTTTGCTCAAGGCTCTGGTAATATTGTTTCTGGTTTAATTGGAGGAATCCCGATCACACAAGTAATAGTTCGTAGTTCGGCAAACATTCAGTCTGGTAACAAAACTAAGATGAGTGCAATTATCCATGGCCTTTTTCTTTTAATTTCTGTAATTGTAATTCCAAAAGTATTAAATATGATTCCGCTGTCTGTTTTAGCTGCAGTCTTATTTATTGTAGGATATAAATTAGCAAAACCTGCTACTTTCAAAGCAATGTGGACAGCAGGTTGGAAACAGTTTGTACCATTTATTGCTACAGTATTAATTATTGTTTTTAAGGATTTACTATGGGGAATTGGTATAGGTTTAGCAATTGGAATTATTGTGACCCTATATCATAGTTTTAAAAATTCACATTTCTTACACAAAGAAGGAGAAGATATTGATGATGGTAAGATTAAAATGACTTTAGCTGAAGAAGTAACTTTCTTTAATAAAGCAACAATTTTAAAGGAGTTAGACGCATTGCCGAAAAACACTTATCTAGAGTTAGATGTTAAAAAAACTACTTATCTCGACTTTGATGTCATTGAAATTTTAGAGGATTTTGCATTCAAAGCAAAGGAACGAAATATCACCATTAAGCTTATATCAGAAAGAGGAATTGTAGAAAACCCAGAAAGTTTTATAGACTTCTTTAGATTACGACCTAAACTTAATGAGTTATAGAGCTACTTTATGTTATGAACACCCTCTTTTCTAATATAAAAGGCGATGTATTTGGAGGAATTACCGCCGGTATCGTAGCATTGCCATTGGCTTTGGCATTTGGTGTGTCATCAGGTTTAGGACCAAGCGCAGGACTTTATGGTGCTATTTTTATAAGTTTTTTCGCAGCTATATTTGGCGGTACCAATACACAAATATCTGGACCTACAGCTCCGATGACTGCAGTAAGTATGGTTGTTATAGCTAGTATTATTACAAATAATAACGGAAGTATTGAGCAAGCATTACCAGCAATCCTCTCAGTCTTTTTACTAGCTGGATTTTTGCAAATAGGTTTCGGATTCATTGGCTTTGGTAAGTATATACGCTACATACCATATCCTGTTGTTTCAGGATTTATGACAGCAATTGGAGTTATTATTTTAGTAACTCAGATTTTACCTGCTGTCGGATATTATCCTAAAGAAGACAGTAATTTTGTCAACAATTTTGAGCCCAAAGTAGAAGAGGTTGTTTTTAACCGTTATTTAAATAATGCTAACGACAAGTCAGACATACTAGATATTTCAGATTACAAAAATGGAGTTCTAGAACTAGAAAATTTATCTAAGAATATGCTTTCAGAGGAAGCTAAAACATTAGCGGCAAAAGAAGCTTCAGGTGTTATAGGTGCTATTAAAGTAATGCCACTAGCCTTGAATAACATAAATTGGTTAGAGTTGTTATTAGCTTTTTTTACAATCTTAATTATTTACGGGTTTAAAAAAATAACAACTAAAGTTCCAAGCACTTTAGTTGCTTTGATTGTGGTGTCAGCCATAGCTATTGGTTTTGGCTTAGATTATAGACCAATTCCAGAAATTCCAAGTGGATTACCAGAATTTAAAACAGAAATTTTTTCAGGATTTAGTTTAGGTAATATTACACCATATTTTTTTACGGCTTTAACCTTAGCTTTATTAGGAGCAATTGATTCATTATTAACAAGTGTTGTTGCTGATAATATGACAAAAACGAAACACAAGCCTAATAAAGAATTACTTGGACAAGGTATAGGAAACAGTGTTGCGGCATTGTTTGGTGGTATTCCAGGTGCAGGAGCAACTATTCGTACAGTTATAAATATCAAATCTGGTGGGAAGACTAAACTTTCAGGGATGGTATCTGGGGTACTTTTATTTATTGTATTACTCGCACTAGCACCATTGGCATCAAAAATTCCTGCTGCCGTTTTAGCGGGTATTTTAATAACTGTTGGGATTGGTGTTATTGATTATAAAGGCCTAAAAGCTATACCAACCTTGCCAAAGGATATTAAAATTGGACTAATAAAATTTAGTTCAGAAGTTTTAATCATGCTAGTCGTACTTATATTATCCTCTTTGTGGGATTTGGTTTATGCTGTTGGTATAGGCCTAGTTTTAGCATCGCTTCTGTTTATGAAAAAAATAGGAGACATAACAGCTAATCAATCTTTACTAGAACCTATTGATGAAACACCTTGGAAAGATGAGGCTAATATGCCTATAAATTTAAAAGAGGAAGTCTTCATAAAGCATATTGAAGGACCATTATTCTTTGGTTCAACAGCTGGATTTCATCAGTTGGCAAAGCAGATTCCTAATACTGCAAAAACTGTAGTAATTAGAATGGAAAAGTTAACTTATATGGATCAATCAGGTCTTTATGCTATGGAAGATGTCCTTTTTGAACTTAAAAAACAAAATATTGATATTCTTATGACGGGAATATTAAAACAATCAAAACTTTTGATGGAGCGAATAGATATTATTCCTGATTTAGTGCCAAAAGAACTTATTTTCAGTGATTTTGAAAATTGTCTTCTTTGGATAAAAGAAAATGTAAAAAATAAATATTAAAAACAAAAAAATGAAAAATATAGCAATAACAAAAGACATACAGAGCGCACTAACTGCCGATAGCGTTCTACAAGATTTATTAGAAGGTAATAATCGATTTGTAGAGGGTAATTCTCAATCAACAGACAACTCTGCGTTAGTTAGTCAAACTACCGGTGGACAATATCCTAAAGCTGTTGTATTATCATGTATTGACTCCAGAGTACCAGTAGAAACAGTTTTAGACCAAGCGATTGGAGATATTTTTGTTGCACGTGTTGCAGGAAATTTCGAGAATGTAGATATTTTAGGAAGCCTAGAGTACTCATGCAAAGCAGCAGGAAGTAAACTAGTTTTCGTTTTAGGTCATGAAAGTTGCGGTGCTGTAAAAGCAGCATGCGATGGTGTAGAACTAGGGAATATAACAGCAATGTTAAATAATATAATGCCAGCAGTAAAAAAATCTGCTATTGAAGTTGATGGAGAATCAAACTCTTCAAATAGTGAGTTTGTGACAAAAACAGTTGAAAACAATGTACTTTTAACAATTGACAGAATTCGCGAAAAAAGTCAAATTCTATCAGAAATGGAAGATAATGGCGAAATCAAAATCGTTGGAGGTGTTTATAGTTTACAAACAGGAAAAGTAAACATGTTATAAATAAGATTATTAAATGTAAGAATATGAAAGTCGCTTTTTTGGCGACTTTTTTATGCATCTTCTTCAATCACTAATTCTTCTCCACTTTTAATCAATGTTGGAAAAATCATTGGTGCTAGAGATTTTACGGGTTTATAAAGGATACTCTCTTCTAATTGATCTTCTTCCATAAAAGGCAACGTCTTATTCAACTTATTAAAAACAATAAGTAAAACACTTAATATAAGCCCAATTTTAAGAGCTCCAAAAACACTACCAAGCAATTTATTAAGTATACCAAGCGCAGCAAAATCAGCCAGTTTAGTCAATGCTTTTCCCGCTAAACTTATAGCTAAAACAATAATAACAAAGGTAGTTGCAAAAGCGATAATATTCATGGTCTTTTCGTCCCAATCTACTTTAGATTCAAGTAAATCTGAAACAAAATAACTAAAATGTATGGCGCCAAATACACCTAAAACTAAAGCGCAAAGTGAAGCGATTTCTACAAAAAGACCTTTTATGGCACCTCTAATTAATCCAAATAATAAAAGGGCGCCTAAAACAATATCAATGATACTCATAACACTAGTGGTTTAGACAAACGTACACAAATTTTGTGATTATTAGAATTATAACGTAAATGATGCGGTTTTAGTTTGTTAACTTTGACATTTGAATTTTATAAATCCAGAATTTATAATTATGGCAAGAGACGAACAATTAAAAGAACGTTGGGATTTGGTTGTAGAAAAACTTTCTACACAGTTTGCTGACGGCGATGTTTTAGATCTCGACTCTATTATATACCTAATTGGTGTTCAGGAGCTTGGTCAAATACATCGTGATTATAAAAAGGATCACAAGCTAGATTTAATACATATTGCTATTTGTAAGCTTTTGGAACCCTATGGATTTTATGAATTTGATTTTGTAGACGATGAAGGTTGGCCACATTATAAAGTAAAAGCACAATTACCTCACCTCAAAGCTGGTGAGCAAAGTGTTTTGATGAAAGAAGCGATTGTTAACTATTTTGTAGAAACAGATTATATCGAATAAGATTTTTTAAATTTGCAAATTCAATAGATGGATTATGATAGATAAGTTAAATGAACTCATTGCCGAAGCTGAAGCATTTACAACGCAATCAAAAGACGAGGTAGAGCAGTTTCGTGTTAAATATTTGGGCTCAAAAGGTTTACTTAAAGAATACTTTGCAGAGTTTAAAAATGTAGCAAACGAGCAAAAGAAAGAGTTTGGACAAACAATTAACAAATTAAAGAAAACAGCTGAAGATAAAGTCAATACACTTAAAGAAGTTCTAGAAAATCAAGAAGATGATAATGGTCTTTATGGCGATTTATCAAGACCTGGTGAGCCAATAACGCTTGGGGCAAGGCATCCAATATCGATTGTAAAAAATCAAATTATTGATATCTTTTCGCGTATTGGTTTTAATGTTAGTGAAGGTCCAGAAATTGAAGACGATTGGCATAACTTCACGGCGTTAAACTTACCTGAATATCACCCAGCACGTGATATGCAGGATACGTTTTTTGTACAAACAAATCCAGACATTTTATTACGTACGCACACCAGTTCTGTACAAGTACGTTATATGGAAGAAAATAAACCACCAATTCGGACCATTTCTCCAGGGCGAGTCTACAGAAATGAAGCTATTTCGGCACGCTCTCACTGCTTTTTTCATCAAGTCGAAGGTTTGTATATAGATAAAGATGTCAGCTTTTCAGATTTAAAACAGACGCTTCAATATTTTACAACAGAGATGTTTGGTAAATCTAAGATTAGACTGCGTCCATCATACTTCCCATTTACCGAGCCAAGTGCAGAGGTAGATGTCTATTGGGGATTAGAAACAGAGACCGATTACAAAATGACCAAAG
>ERZ1046568.1063-NODE-1063-length-20216-cov-10.514260_pt1 | contig 20216 bp, 35 predicted proteins | sample MGYA00383092_ERZ1046568 | MGnify/ENA primary metagenome ERZ1046568 (study PRJEB29581, sample SAMEA5548362) | metagenome | biome: marine; feature: coastal; material: water | depth 1 m | study: Short-term variability in the microbial, nano- and picoplankton... | reverse complement strand
TGTCAATGGATAATACTATTGCTGATATTATTGGTCATTATAAATTAGACGGTCCTGATTTTATGGCTGCGTGGGATAAAGTAGTTAAAGAATCAGTTAATGATGCTTATAATAATCTAGAAAAGATATTCGGTACTGACCAAGAATCAATGGATATGTTTCAAGGCATTGAAGATAATGGCACAGTAAAAGATATGATAGAATTTATTGATGAATTCGGTAATGAAGAAATGTTATCACGTTATGGTATAAAATCAACAGCACAAGTAAAAAAGCTAGCTAAAACTATAATGGGTGAATCGGTTAATGAAGAAAAAGATTTTAAACCTCATATGATGTATGATCCTAAAACAGGAAAGGGCTATAAAGCAGATACATACGAGGATCATGTAAGAATGGATAAGCTGGGTTATGTTCATGAAAAACCAGAAGAAGTTACAGAATCAACGAGCGGTGAACTAATTAAACCGAAGAGAGGTAAGGTTATTAAATTTAATCATAAAAAATACCCTGAGCTTGCAGGAGAATTCTTTGACTTAATTTCAACAGCTTATGCTGCAATCGGAGGCCATGCTAAGATCAAATCACCTGATGATGTATTCTCAGACCCAGAATGGAATTATTGGGAAGGTATGGATATTCATGGCGACCAGGATTTTGATATAGTAATGTTTGGTAAGAAAACTAAATTTGGCGTAAAATATTCTGGGGTTGGGCATGATGGTAGTTCACCAGCAAAGAGAGAATATATTGCTGCTCGTGGTAAAGACCTTAATAAGCTAGGATTTTATATAGAGGTTTCTGGCAGACTTGCAGATATTTTATTAGGGTCATATAATGTACCTGTAGTTAGCGACGAAAAAACAGTCGAAAAAGTATTAGGTAAAAAGGTAGATTGGATTGGTACAAAAGAAGGCACCTTAGGAACAGGGTGGTATTCCAGAAAGCTAGGTGGTAAGATGCATGATAAGATATTACTTGGCAACCCTAAAATTTAAAATAAAACTAAAATAACTGCCTCTAGATTTTTTTTTGTCAACTATTTTGTTTATATTTAAATATAACAAATACAAAAATGAAAATAGCATATTTACACGGTCTCGAATCTACCATTGATCAAAAAGACCCAAAGATTAAATTCTTAAACAAAAGTTTTAATAAAGTTTATTCACCATCTATTAATTATAAAGATGATAATACCTTTAATAAACTATACAAAGATATTAAATCATTAAACCCAGATCTGATAGTAGGATCGTCAATGGGAGGATATGTTTCTTATCTGATTGGGAGTAAATTATCAATACCTGTTTTACTCTTTAACCCCGCGATAGTTGATAGAAAATTTGATCCAGTCGTAGACAATTCAAATTTAAAAAAGACTAAAATCAATATACAGTTCGGTAAGAATGATTCCGTTATTAGCGGAATGGGAGTTAGAAACTATTTTAAGAAGAATGGGATCTCATTTAAACACAAGGGATATAATGGAGGACACAGGGTTCCTGCTGATGTATTTATTAATAGTATTAAAGATGTACTCAATATGAATGAAGTAGATACTAAATTAGAAAAAATTAAAACTAAGATGAAACATATAAAATTATTTGAACAATTCATACCTGAAGCAAAACAATTCGGAGCTAAAGAAATGATAAAAGCATTTAAGAACTCAGATGATTGGGGGGATGCTGCTGATCAAGTTTATATGAAAGGTGGAAATATGGTATTTGTAGACACTTGGTTCTATGGAGAAGGTAAGGCAATGAAACAGTTAGAAGATTCTTGGAAGAAAGGTGGTAGTAATTATGATTATTGGAATAAAGAATACGGGGTTGATTTTAAAATAGTAGATACCTTTTCTGAAGTAAAAGCACAAGGCAGACATAAAAAACTAACAAAGGATGGAATTGTTGGCGTTGTATTAAAGGTTACTCCTGGCACAGTATTTAAATCATCTTAATTAATCCTACCACATATGTTTAAACATTTAAAAGATACAGGGTTTACATATTTCAGTCATTGGGTTGAAGCCATGACTTATTCATTTGTATTGTTTATTCATGCATGGTTACCTGATTGTTACTCAACTTACGTATCTGATAAAATAAAAGAAAGGCTAAAATCAAAACCATGCGATTGTGGTAAATCTGCTGAGGAAATATTAATAGAGCATATAGAGGATCAAACTAAACCCTTTACGGAAGAAGTTTATTCTGCTGATGTTATAATAAGACATTTTAATAAAGATGCACCGGACCACTTATATAAATGGCATGCTGATAATGAAGACCGTTATATTGAATCTTTAAACGAAAACGATTGGTCATTTCAATTTGACAATGAACTCCCTCAATCTATCGTACCAGGTAAAATCATTTACATACCTAAAGGTCTGATTCACCGTTTAATTAAAGGTACTTCAGAATTAAGTATTTCTATTAAATCTTAACTTAAACTTTTTATCTTTTTTAGATATAATTAATATAATAACAAACATTATAACTTTCAGAAACTTATAAATGTTATTATAATTATTTTATAAACATTAAACTAAATATGGGAGAAATATATCCAGAAGAAGAGAATATTAAAAAGGAGCCAGAAAAAATTAAAAAGGGTAATAGCCTCACAATATTAGATACTTACGGTACTAATCTAAGTAAATTAGCGGCTAATGATAAATTAGATCCAGTTATTGGTAGAGAGGATGAAGTACTTAGAGTAATTCAAATATTAGGTAGGCGTAGAAAGAATAATCCTGTTTTAGTTGGAGAACCTGGTGTAGGTAAAACTGCTATCGTTGAAGGTTTGGCTGCACGTATGATTAAAGGTAATGTTCCTGTTTCTTTACAAGGCAAAATCATATACACCTTAGAATTATCAACTATTGTAGCAGGCACAAAATACAGAGGACAGTTTGAAGAAAGGATGAAAGCTATTGTTGATGAATTAATAGAAAATCCACATGTAATTATTTTTATTGATGAATTACATACTATTATGGGTGCAGGTGGTTCTACCGGATCTTTGGATGCTTCTAATATCATTAAACCTGCATTAGCTCGTGGAGAAATTAGGTGTATTGGTGCAACAACATTTGATGAATTTAGGGAAAGCATTGAATCTGATGGTGCATTAGATAGAAGGTTCCAAAAGGTGGTAATTGAACCGCCATCGCTAGAAGAAACTATTGAAATATTATCTCACCTAAGGCATAAGTATTCTGAATTTCATAATGTAAATTATTCTGATGAAATTATTCAAATGATTGTAAAGGTTGCAGATCAGTATATGATGGATAGGTACTTTCCTGATAAAGCCGTAGATATTTTAGATGAAGTAGGCTCTTATAAACAATTAAAGTATATTAAGATTCCTAAAAAGATAAAATCCTTAGAAGCTAAACTAGTAGAAAAAGAAAAAGAAAAGAAAGTTTTTGTAAAGAACCAACAATACGAAGACGCAGCTGGCTTAAGGGATGCGTGTTTAACTCTTAAGAATAAAATTGATACTGAATATAAATCTTGGAAATCTGAACTCTCTGAGGTTAGAATGGAAATCACAGAAGATGATATACTCCATATAATCTCTAAAGCAACAAATATTCCAGTAGAAAAAATTACTGATAAAGAGCATAAGAACTTATTAGGAATTAATAAGCATTTATCTTCAAGGGTAATTGGGCAAGAAGAAGCTATTGATAAAATATCAATGACTATCCAAAGAAACCGAGTAGGTATTAGAAAAAGAGATAGGACTATGGGTAATTTTATTTTCTTAGGTCCTACTGGTGTTGGTAAAACTCAGTTAGCAAAAGAGCTAAGTTCTTATATGTTTAATTCTAATGAAGATCTTATAAGAGTAGATATGACCGAGTATATGGAGCCACATTCAGTTTCAAAATTAATAGGTTCCCCTCCTGGTTATGTAGGCCATGAGTCTGGTGGCTTTTTAACAGAGCAGGTAAAAAGAAAACCTCATTCTGTTATATTATTTGATGAAATAGAAAAAGCTCATCCAGAGGTCTTTAATGTACTTCTACAGATGTTAGATGATGGGTATTTAACTGATTCATTAGGTAGGAAAATTGATTTTAGAAATTGTTTAGTTATTTTAACATCTAATACTGGTTCTAGGAAGGTGCAAGAATTTGGGAGCGGTATAGGATTTGGTACAAAAACAGTAGCTGAAGAACAGCAAGTAGAAAAAGATATTATTAATAAAGCGCTAAAGAAAAAGTTTGCACCAGAATTTTTAAATAGGATTGATGAAGTTATTGTTTTTAATTCCTTGACAAAGAATGTGGTAATGTCAATTTTAAATAAAGAATGTAAAGAGCTTGCTGAAAATTTAAAAGATGTTGGTGGTTATGTTTTAAAAATAAATAAAGCCGCAAAAAATATAATTTTAGAACAAGGGTTTGATCCAAAATATGGAGCGAGGCCATTAAGAAGATCTCTGGAAAGATTAATTGAAAACCCGGTTGCTGAAATGATTCTTAAAAAGGAAATTTCTGAAGGAGATATTATAAGCATAACTGCAGTAAAAGGGGAACTTAAAATCTCAAAAGGATAAACATTATTATATCTATAAAATAAAATACAAATGAAAAATCTTATCATTATTATTATTGCCTTACTTTCTATTACTACATCAGCACTTTCACAAGCTCCACAGGGAGCGTTCGAAATGCCTTTAGGTAAATACTTTATATGGGATGGTAACCAATCAGAAGAGCCTGTACGCGCTTTAATAGGCTACCAAGACGATTGGAAATTCCCAGTACAGATACTTGTTAATGTAAATGGTGAGCAGTTGTTATTTAGTAAAACATTTACAGCTATAGAAAAGAAATCTTTTGATGGTGAATTTGGTGCAATCAAACTAGACTTCCAAGGAAATTCTAGCCGAAGCATCCAACTATTAAAGATTAATGCACCTATGAAGAAAGGTTTCAGTAAGATTATACATTACTTTTACATGAGCGAGTTTAATGGTGTCAAAGACTTTAGAATGATCATCAAAGATCAGTATATAATAGACATCATTGATACTGTTACTAAACCAGACAGCAGAATATAATACTAATATATGAAAATTTACAAAAAAAGTAAGATGGAAGAAGAGATAATAAGTATTAGCGACAGAATAGTAGAAGCTATAAATCACACTACTAATGATTATGATGCTAAAGAAATAGTTATTTCTATTATAGAAAAAGCTTTTATTACTAAGTAATTTGATTTAAATGCGTAATTTTTTAAAATTCTTTTTAATTTGGTACAGCCAGCAAATGGCTATCCCCTTTTGGGTAATCGGTCATGTACATTTACATTTTTCTTCATGGCATAATGCATATGAGTATGCTCTATCAATATTTTTACATTTAATGGTTGGAATAGGGTTTTGGATAGATTGGAAAGAAAACGGCTATAAAAACACACCAAGAAATAAATAAAGAAAGAATATATGAATTTAAGTAAATACTACACAATAGACAAGCAGTACCAGAATCTTCTTAGTATTATTTTAGAAGAAGGTATCTATAAAAAAGATAGGACAGGGACTGGTACTAAATCAATATTTGGGCATACTATTAGATGGGATATGTCTCAAGGATTTCCTCTTTTAACCACAAAGAGAATGCCAATTAAAACTATTGCGACTGAGCTCAAATGGTTTTTAAAAGGAGATACTAATATTAAATTTTTACATGATAACAATTGCCACATATGGGATGGTGATGCATACAAAAATTATTTAAACATATATCATTACAATTTAAAGGATGATAAAACTATACAGCCCTTAAGTATGGATGAATTTATAGAAGATTTTAAAGAAGAGGGAGAATTTGAGGTGTGGGGAGACCTAGGTCCTATATACGGAAAGCAATGGAGAGATTGGAATGGAAAGGATCAAATAAAAAATCTAATTAATGAATTAAAGATTAATCCTGATAGTAGAAGATTAATGGTTAATGCCTGGAACGTAAGTGATTTACATAAAATGGCTTTACCTCCATGCCATTACGGTTTTCAGATATACACTAAAGAGCTAAACTTCCATGAAAGGTGGTCATTATATTCTAATGAGCCATACGACGGTAACGGTTTAGGTATGATAAATGCATTAGACTTTATGGATGATGAAGAAATACCTACTAGGTCAATTTCTTTAATGTGGAATCAAAGATCTGTTGATACATTTTTAGGCCTTCCGTTCAATATTGCAAGTTATGCATTACTTCTAAAGTTAATCGCACATGAGGTAAATATGGTGCCTAATCAATTAATCGGAAATCTAGGAGATGTGCACTTATATAAAAATCATATAGAACAGGCAAAAGAACAACTTAAGAGAGATCCTATTATGTTACCTAAACTTAATATAGTTGCATCTGATATCTTAAAGGGTGAATTTGTATATGAACTTATTGGCTATGAAAGCCACAAATCTATTAAAGCACCTTTAAGTAATTAAACAAATCTCATATGAAGTGGTATAAAAAATATAATTGGGTTTTTATTATAGGGTGGGTAGTGATATTAAGCATAAATGCACTCCTCTGGGCATGGTTTTATATTATGTTTAAATTAATATTTTAATGAAAGAAAGAATTGCTCTATTTTCGTGTGGTAATAAGAATTATCTTTTGAAAGCTAAAAGATGCTTTGAAATATTTAAACAATTTAATCCCGGTGTCTTTGACTTTTATTATGTAACATCTGATAAAGATGCAAAGGCAATAGGTGACATGAATGTAATTGTTCTTAATCCTAAAGATTACATAGACGGGTCATATGAATGGGGGTGGCCACCAGAATGTTTTCTTTATTTTCCTGCGCCTAATTTGCTTCATAAAAAAGGATACAAACATTCCATGTACATTGATGCTGATTGTGTATCATTAAAAAAATTAGATTTTAGTTGGCTTAATGATAATTTTATTTTAGCAGGATCTCCTAGAATGAGAAATGATTTAAGTGAAGAAATAGATGCGTGGTATTATTTAAATTCAATAGGAAAGTCACCTGAAAATATTAACTTTTTGGAATCTTCTTTTGGTTTACAAAATAAAGAAAACATTATTGATATTAATTCAGGTGTTATCATATTTAATAATAAAAGGTGGGTAGATGAAAAATTATATGATAAAGCATATTCGCTTTTTAATATATGTAAAGAAAGTAATTATCCTATGACTGATGATGATTCTCTTTTAACATTGCTTTTGTTAGATACACCTAAAGAATTTTATAAACACTTAAGCTTAGGTTGGAATTGGTATTATGAAAGACCTGAGTCTAAATCTAATGGGGGAGATAATGCTAACATACTTCACATGGCTTGGTTAAAACCTTGGGTAAAAAATAAAATAAACAAAAATAAAAACTTACGAAAGGGTTTATCTATTTGGAATAAAAGAAAAGAAAATATGAGAATACATATTGTAGGAAATGCAAGAAACGCATCAACAGACAAATTACCAATGGATCCTTATTCGATGGTGAGTTATTATATTACAACTTATTTACATAAAAAAGGACATGAAGTACATTACTATGGTTATGAAGAATCTACAGTTTCTTGTACTGAAAAATGGGCGTGTGGTGATTATAATTTTTTAAAAGAACATTACGTTACAGAGTATAAAGATAACCAATGGCAAGATAACCATAAGGCAAATGATATCTTTTTTAACAGAGCAAGAACTCAGTTATTAGATAATTATAATGAAGGTGATATTATTATATGTATGTGGTCTCCTTCTATTGAAATTTTACGGAAATCATTACCGCATGCAAAAATTGTAGATGGCCACATAGGCCACAGGTTACCTTCTTTATTAACATCATATCATGTTTGGGCTTCTACTGCAAATCAGCATTTTAATTATGGTAAGTATAAAATGGAAGGTAATTATTGGCACGATACTGTAATTCCTCCTATGGCAAATGATTTAAGTAACTTTAAATATAATGAAAATAAAAAAGATTACTTTTTCTTTATAGGTAGGTTAGGTGAGAATAAAGGAATAACATTATTTAGAGATCTTGCTAACCATTTCCCAGACAAAAAATTTATAGTAGCAGGGCAAGGAAATATTGATATTATTTCATTATTGCCTAATATGGAATATGTAGGTTGCTTAGGTATAGAAGAAAGAAAAAAATATTTATCAGAAGCAAAGGCAGTTATCTCACCATCTTATTATGCAGAGCCATTCGGGCTAACTCCTATAGAAGCAGGATTATCAGGAACACCTATTATTTGTACAGATTGGGGTGGTTACATTGACAATGTTTTACATAACGTAACTGGTTTTAGGTGTTCATTTTTTAGTGATTTTGTAGAAGCTGTGAATAATATAGACAGTATTAAACCAAAAGACTGTAGAGAATTTGCAGAAAAGTTTTCGGCAGAATCCTTAATTGACAAATGGGAAGAGTACTTACAAAAAGTAAACAGAGATAATTGGTATTCTTTAGAATAATCTTTCAGAATCACAATTTATTTGTTATAATTAAATTAAATACAAACATATGAATCCACGTACTCAATTAGGTTATTGTTGTATTAATCTAAATTTACGACAAATACCAATTACTGTTAATAGAACATGCAGAAAGGCCACATTTCAAGAAAAGGGACTATCTCATATTTCTGATCTCGCATTACAAAATATTAGAGATCTTATAGAAATTATTAAATGGAATGAGAAAAACGGTTTCAAGGTATATCGCATGTCATCAAATATGTTTCCTTGGATGTCTGAGATCGAACTTCAGGATCTACCAGATTACAAAAAAATATCTATATTGCTCAAAGGTGCTGGTGCATTGGCTCAAAAGTATGGCCAAAGATTATCATTTCACCCAGGCCCTTTCAATGTACTAGGTTCTCCTAATCCTGTATTAGTTCAAAAAACACAAAAAGAGCTAAATCAAACGGCAGAGATTATGGATTTAATGGGCCTTCCACAATCTCACTTCTATCCCATTAATATCCACTGTAACGGTGTATACGGTGACAAGAAGGCTACTATGGGTAGATGGGCCTCTAATTATCTAGATTTATCAAAATCTGCACAATCTAGATTGGTTGTAGAGAATGATGACAAAGGAAGTATGTATTCTGTGCAAGATTTATATGATGGTATATTCTCTGCAGTAAAGGTACCTATTACTTTTGATTTTCATCATCACCGATTTCAACCAGGTGGTTTATCTGAACAAGAAGCATTTGAATTGGCAATGAGTACATGGCACCACCACAACATAAAACCATTGTTTCACTATTCTTCATGCCGACGTACATTCGAGGATCCTAAATGTAAGGCTCAAGCACATGCTGATTTCGTATACGAAAAGATCAATGATTATGGTCATGCTGTAGATATCGAAGTAGAGGCAAAAGGTAAAGAAGTTGCTGTACTGAAATACAAAGAAGAATGTAATACTTTATTAGAAAATTACTTACCATTTGACAAACAATTAAAATTACAACTAATTTAAAAAAAACTATGATTCAAGTTATTAAAACAAAGGAAATGAAAAGCAGTACAAAAGTTGAAGGGCTTTTAGTGCAAATGAGTAATAACCAATGGTATGCGTTAACTCGTCTGATGCCACCAAGACATGGTTGGTATTTAAGATGTGGCCCATCTTCATCAACTGGGAAAATGGATTTAGTAAAGGATGTTCTTTATATGATGCCATATGCATCGGTTAAGCCAGAATTTCAAGATGGTATTGATCTTTTAACAAATATTCTGAATGGAAATGAAGAGGCAGTCATAACTATGCCTAATTATAACTAAACTTGTTAAATTGTTAATAACTTTCTCTAAATTGTTAATAACTTTTTAGTAAAATGTTATAATATCTTAATAAATTGTATTATATTTAATTATAACAAATTACTAATACTTAATACGATTAAAAACGGAAATTATGGCTACAATTACAATTCACGCACAGTACTACGAAAATTACTCTGACACAAAAACTCCACACTGGAAACCTAAAGGTGGTCAGGTATTTGAAATTGAAAATATCTTAGGTGATATGATCATGTACTGCGGTGATCTGAAAGAGGTACTTACAAACCTTGTTGCTGCTCAAAGCAATGAACATTCGAAATATGAATACCTAGAGCATGATGTTGACTTCATCGGCAAGGATTTATCAATAACAGCTGAAATGCTGACAAAGGAAATTAAAAATCAATTTAATAAAAAGCAGAACTATGAAACTGAAAACAGTAATTTTTGATTTAGATGGAACTCTGGCCCTTATTGATGATAGACGAGCTATTTCTACAAAAGATAATGGTAAAATGGATTGGGATAAATTCTTTGATCCAGCAAATATTAAATTAGATAAACCTAATTGGCCAGTAATACACATGGCACAAACACTCAGATCTGCTGGTCATAGTGTAGTTATATTTAGTGGTAGGTCTAAAGCAACTAAGGCTGCAACAAGAGATTGGTTAAATAATCATAATATTCCATTTGATGTTTTAAAGATGAGACCTACTGAAAACGGATTTCAGTTTATGCCAGATGATAAATTAAAACAAAAATGGCTTGATGATTTATTTCCATACAGAGACGACATCCTTTGTGTGTTTGATGACAGAGATAAAGTTGTTCAGATGTGGAGAGATAATGGATTAACTTGTATGCAAGTAGCTCCAGGTAATTTTTAAAATAAAACAAGGAATATGAATTTTTGCAATATTAAATTTAAACCTAATGGTATTAAAGGATTTAGTTCCAGAACTCATTTTGATAATGGCCTAAGTCTTTCGGTTGTGTGTGGGTCATTTACATACTGCAACCCTCGAGAAGACCTTTCAAGTATAAATCAATACCTATCATTTGAGATAGGTGTTTTTGATTCAGATGATGAATGGGTAACTAAACAATTCTTCCCTGATCATAATGATAATGTTGTAGGATGGCAATCAAGAGATGATATTAGTGATCTTATGACAAGAATCTCAAATTACGATAATACCACAATTTCTTAAGTATGGCACAGAAGATTAAACTAATATCTCATATGGGAATTACTTTTGCTACTTTTAACAATCAAAAGTACTTATTTCCAGGTTGGATTCCTGTTGAAGATCATATTTCTTTTGATGATGTTGAAGTCACAAATCCGTATGATAACATAAAAAAGGAAATATTCCAAGTTACTGGTTCGACTGGGAATAAATATATTGTTACTAAAAATGGTAACCGATTAAGTTGTGACTGTCCTGCGGGAAAATTTAGAGGATCGTGTAAACATTCTAAACAAATTGCTGCAGAATTGGCATAGCTTAGTTAAAAATAATTTTAATCAACAATGGAAAAAGTTAAAGAAATTTTTGGAAAAGTCGTAAGTTGGATTGACACAAAAGGATTTTCTGCATTAGCATCAATAGGTATTGGTGCAGGTTTGTGGATATTCGGTTATAAGATTTATGCAGGAATTGCATTTGGCGTATTCTTAACTAGGAACTGGGACCTTTTAAGAGGGCTAGTAACTAAGAAGTAAACTTAAAAAGGTCCAGGCAATAACACCTGGATCTTTTTCTTGTAAAATAGGTAATTAGAATGGAACATATCAAAGAATTTAGTATTTTTATAAATGAAATATCATCCGAAGAAGATGGTACTGAATTGTCTAATGGTAAGCATAAGCACGAAGATCACAAAAAAGACAGTATTGAAACTATGTGGGAAAAGGTGTACGGTGAAAAGTTTGCTAGCAAATATCCAGGTATTGCCAAAATCATAAGACAGCGAAAGATAACCGATAAAAGAGAGCTTGCTAGAATCTGGCAAGAAACTTACGGAGAAGACTTTAAAGAAGAGTATCCTGTGATGTGGGATATGCTATCTCAATAACCTACCATATAATTTATTAATTTATTTCTTAAACTTTTTAATCTATTTCCATATAATAATAAACAATCAATATTATATGTTAAGGCTGTTAAGAAGTTGGTTTACCCCAAAGTATAAAAACATTAAAGAATTTGAATATTCAGTTAAAGGTTTTACGCAAGCTAAAAGATGGGCAAAAACTCAACCGCACCCTTTTCTAATTAATTTGACTTTATGGGATTACGTAGATAATGCATTCATAAATTCAGAATATAAATTGTATGAAATAAATAAAAGCAAAGAAGAGAATGAGCGAACCTTTCGGTAATAAGTGGAAACAGTATAAAATATGGCCTTCTATATTAAGCCAAAACGGAAACACTGTTAATAAACTTAAATTAAACACAGGCAATGATAAATTAATACTAAAATCACCTAATGGTTCAAAGTGGGAAGTTTGTGTAGATGATTTCGGATTGCTCAGTACAAAACCAGTAATTGATTAATATTAATGAAAACAAACTTAATAATCACAGATAACTTCTATCAAGATGTGGATTCTGTTAGAGAATTTGCATTAAATCAGCCTTTTGATGTAAGAGGTAATTACCCAGGCCAAAGAACTAAAACATTTCACAAATGGCCAGGGCTTAAGGATAGCATTCAACAAATAGTAAAACAAGCCGGCGGAAATATTACTTGGTATGAATCTGAATATACTTCAACATTTCAATATACTACTAAAAAGGATTCTAGTTGGATTCACCCAGATCATACTACGATGTGGGCCGGTGTATGCTACTTAACACCTAATGCTCCAGTGAGTGGTGGTACTGGAATTTTCAGGCATAAGGAAACAGGTTTATCTGCACCACCTAGGTTAAAAGATGGGAGTTATGATAATGAATGGTTAGATGAACACTGCTGGCCACATAGTAGAGATTTTTCAAAATGGGATATGACTGCGATGGTAGGTAATGTTTACAATCGCTTGGTTTTATATAGAGGAGATTTATTCCATTCATCATTAGATTATTTCGGAAATAATAAACACGATGGAAGATTGTTTCAAACATTCTTCTTTAACACAGAATATTAAAAACAAAATATGAATACAAAAACAAAATACCTTTTAAATGTGGAAGGGAAGAGGAAGTATAAAGCAAATTCTTTTTTAGGATTGCTATTAAAGGTAGTAAAAGGTAATTATGAAAAACGAAATACTACAACCAAAAGAAAGCGATAAAAGAGAAGCTACAGATAGAGTAGAATTATTTTATAGCTTTATTGTAAATTATCTTGTTCAACAGCCAGTTTATAAATTGAATAAAAGCTATGCTAAACACATAGATATAGTATTAGAAGGTTTAGCCAAAGCAAAAGAAGAAATATGAATTTAGGAAAAGAATTTCAAAAATATGCAATAAGTGATCATAATGTAAGTTCATCAACATTGAACTATTATGAAAAGCATATTGAAAACTCAATGACTCCTTATATTTTAGAGGAGAGAGAAATGCGAGCTACACAGATGGATATTTTTTCTAGGTTGCTTATGGACAGATTATTATGGGTTGCTGGGCCAGTTAATGATGGTATGTCTACTGTAGTTCAAGCACAGTTAATGTTTTTGGATAGTGTAGAAACTAAAGATATCACAATGCATATTGATTCACCAGGAGGATCTGTTAAATCTGGTTTGTCTATGGTTGATGTTATGGATTATATTAAATCAGATATCAGAACAGTAAATACTGGGATGGCCGCATCTATGGGATCTATATTATTAGGTGCTGGTACAAAAGGTAAGAGAAGTTCATTAAAGCATTCTAGGACAATGTTACATCAAAGTAGTGGATCATTTCAAGGAAACATTCAAGATGCTGAAATTGATATGAAAGAATGGCAAAAGATTAATGAAACTCTTTTTAAGTTGCTTGGTAAATATTGTGGTAAAACTGCAAAACAAGTAGCGGCTGATGCAGCTAGAGATTTTTGGTTAAGTGCAGATGAAGCTAAGAAGTACGGTATAATAGATGAAGTAATAAAGAAAAAGTAGTATGTTTGGATTATTTAAGAAAAAGAGCAAAGAAGAAAGATTACATAAAAGTTATAAATCTCTAATGGATGAAGCTTTTAAATTATCAAAAGTAAATAGATCACAGAGCGATCAGAAATATTTTGAAGCTGATGAGATTTTAAAACAGATAGAACAGTTAAAAAAGAAATGATAAGAAGGGCCAAAAAAGAAATGCTAGGTTGGCGCATACAATATTCAGAAGAGGAGAAACTCTGGTATTTAACGAAGGATGAAGCAGATCACGGTATTATTTTTGAAGGGTGGTACCATACAACAGCTGAATTATTAACTGACCTTAAGAAATATATAAACAAATAATGTATAGTAATGGTCAACAGGCTAAGTGCTTTATTTGTTATATGCGCACTATTTATAACACCAATTATCTTAGCTCAAAATATTGAATTTGGGGTAGATAAAGGATATTCACTATACTTTGGCGATTTAACTCCATCAGGATCCACATTTAGTTTTACTCGTAGCCGTAGTGTAACTGGTTATAGGTTAGGTCTTGGTAATAATAAAGGTACTGTATATCTTAGTTATATGAATACTGTTTTAGCAGCAGATGATAAAAATGCCACATCAGAAGGTAGACGTGCGAGAGATTTAAACTTTGAGACAGATATATCAGAATGGGGTTTTGCAGCAGAGCTGAACTTAATGTCAATCTTATCAAAAAAAGATACAAAAATCCAACCAACATTCACAACAGGGATAAACGTATTTTCATTTAATCCCTTTACAAAAATCAGTAATAGTTTAATAGAGCTACGCCCATTAACTATTGAAGATGAAAGTTATAATTTAAACCAAATAAGCATACCCATAGGAATAGGTATTAGGTATAATGTATTTAGTAAATTATGGATAGGAACTGGTATAAAGGCACGTTTAACATTCACAGACTATATAGATGATGTTAGCATAAGAGGAAATAGTGATAGGGACGATTGGTATATGACAACATATATCACAGTAGGATATAACTTATACTCAGTCAAACGGAATTGTATAAAATGCCCTTTTGGATATTAAGTAATTAAAACACAAGAGTAAATGAAAACTAAAGCAAATTTATATTGGCCATGGGGAGTACTAGAATTAAAAAAAAGAGATAATAATCTATCACCTAGCTCCATTCAATTAGTAGACGAGATAACCGACCTTGCAATTTTTATAGACTATGGTTGGCCAGAACATGAAATTAACTCACCAGAAAAATTAGAGGAATTAGTTAAAAGTTTACCACATAAGTATAAAGTATTAGTTCTATTAGAACCACAACCTCTTATGATTGATTTTTATAATTGGAGTAAAGCTAATGAAGACTTATTTGATCTTATCTTTGTACATTATCCACATTGGCATGAATATGGTACTGGTAATAACCCAGAAAAATATAGATACTATGATTCTGTTGGAGATACTTGGATTCATAAAGATAATAGAAAGATTTGGCCAAAGAGCAAAAACATAACTGCTATATGGTCAAATAAAAATTGGTTACCAGGTCATGCTATAAGGCATAAGCTAAAACCCCTATTAGCAACAATTCCAGGTAAAGTAGATTTCAATAATCCTGTAAAAAAAATTGACGGTTTAAAAGACTACCGATTTGAAATTGTAATAGACAACGAAGACTCTTTTATTACGACTGAGAAATTTATAGACTGCGTACTCACTGGAACTATACCTATTATTTGGAGTACTAAAGATCACCCACAATGGAAAGACTATGATACTTCTGGTATGATATTCTTTCAGACAATTGAAGAAGCATATGCTATAATAAACAGTAGCAAACTTAATAAAGAATACTATGATTCATGTAATAAAGCAATCATCCACAATTTTAATCAAGCTAGTAAAAAATTAGGTTTGTTTAATATTTTACATGAATGTGGTTTATCCGAAATAAAAGCAAATGAAATTTAGAACAGGTAAGTATAAAGGAGTTGATATAGAAACAGTTAAACGTATGTCTCCATGGTATATACAATGGGTACGTGAAAACAGACCAGAGATGCTAAGACCCTCCAGGAAGTCACAACTAAAACCTCGTAAAAAACTAATACCTTTAACTCCACCAGATCTATCAAACGATATTCCAATGAAACCTAATCGTGATTTTGATTCAGCATTTTAATAACACAAAACAAATATATGAAAACTCTAATTAAACTAGCCAGTATATTAACTATTATAACATTCTTAAACTCTTGTAGTATAGTAACTAAACCACCCGTAGATCCAACGCCTGACAGTGACCTTAAAACTCTATATCCATCCGGGTTCGTAAATTACAATCCAACCACATCTGCAAAGCCAACTAAAGAAAAGAAGCAGTAACTTAAATACTCAAAGGTCAGCACACTGGTCAGCTCAAACTAAACTATATCTCCACCCCCTTTCTCAAACAACCACTAAATAAGCAAGAACCCTAGTATCTTCTAAGTCTCAAACAACTCAAATACCTATATAGTAATCAATGGTACTATCGCAATACTATTAATAATCGCGTATACTAGTAATACTAACAAATGGTTATATCCAGAGTAGTTCTCATAGTATTATCAGTTATTCCGTACCGGAGGTCTGATTGCTGATATCTGGCTACTGGTGTAGTGATCCAGAGGAGTCTAATATATAGTTCTCTTTTTTATCTCTAGACTACAGTAATACCTCTATTTTCACTCAAAGTACTTACCGTAATTAACTGACAAGTCTCTCTAGTGCCCATACTAGCTCAAATTATAGTAACACAAATCTCTAATGTCAGTGGCCAAATCTCTAATGTTAGTGGTCAAAAACTAAATCATTCCGTGCACACTAACACGTAGTTCCACTAACCAGATAAGAGAGCTACTCTGTACAACCACCCTAGACTGCAGTAAAAGTACACCTGATAGGATTATCCCTGTAGCCGGCGAAGCAAGTAGACTGAAATAACTGCCTAGGCGACTGAAATAACTGCTCTAGAATTTTTTTATCCCAACAATTTGTATTATATTTAATTATAACAAATTACTACTACAATATGACACGTTTAAAAACAATCTCCATTGCTATTCTTATTCTTGCAATGATCTGCGCAGCTCCGCTATTGATTAAAGCTATCAGTTACGTACTCTTACAGTGTATGTTACATCCTATTCATGTACTAAGCGTCTGTATCGCGACACTCATATTACTATGGCCTTCTAAAGAACAATCATAATGGCAAACTGTATCTCAATTACTGGCGGTAAAACCGCTGAACAACGACTAGCAAGCGAATGCGTAAGGTGGTGTATTAAGACTCTACTACCAAAGTACAGATCCCTAGATATCAGCGTTAGGTTACGAGATATGGCAGATCATGGATGCTGCTATAAATTAGACGATCAAATAGGCCGTAAATTTAAAATCGCGATCAAAAAGGGTTTAAGTATTTACGAACTAATAAGTACAGTATGCCACGAGATGGTACATGTAAAACAATACGCTAAAGGAGAACTGCGATGGTGTAACAAAAAGAACAATAATATGTGGAAGAAGACTGTTAAAAACGATATACCGTACGATGACCAACCATGGGAAAAAGAAGCGTACAAATTAGAGCCTAAATTAGCAATGGAGTTCTTTACTATCTGTACCTCCACCTTATAACGGTTGTTAATAACTTTCTCTAAATTGTTAATAACTAACTAGGGAAATATTATACAATCCCAACAAATTGTATTATATTTAATTATAACAAATTACTACAAACAAACTCAAATTATTATGGCATTACTTAAAAACAATCGTGGAGAATTCAATTATCATTTTACTTGGAAAGATTGTAACGGTCATCCTTGTGGCTTTAATGATGTATGGGCAAGAGATAAAAGAACTGCCGTTGACTTAGCCCTGGCTATGGAGACTAAGGCTCATTGGTCTTGGTATAACGGATCTAAATACGTTACTGTTCCAGAAGAAGTAACAACAGGTGGACATTGTTTCTATATGAAAGGGTTGTATGTGGATCTGAAGAGTATGCACCGAGCTTCTGCCACAGAGGCTGACGAGATGAACCGCATAGGTTGGATGATGACAAACTAAGAACCTTTTAAATAAAGAGCAAACAAATTACTATGGCTGAATTAGAAAAGAAGCGTTACGAGTATTCATTTGAAGGAGGCGGTTGGAATACTGTCTGGGCAAAAACTAAAAAGAAATCAAAAAATTCTAATACAATAAAAAACGGAAATTATGAAAAACAAGATCACACTATTCGACAGGATCAACCTACAAGGACTAAGACGAGAAATGGATCACGCCTTAAGGGCAATTAGCGACAAGTACGGAATAACTATTAGCACAGGTAATGTTAGTTACTCAGATAATGAATGTACCTTTAAAGTTAAATGCAATACGATCGGATCTGATGGTACTGTAATAACGAAGGAAGCTAAAGACTGGGATCGCCACAAAGGACTATATAACTTAAGTCATCTAAACACTGGCGACGTAATCAGTATACAAGGATCGCCGTATATCTTAACAGGATTAAATACGAGAGCAAGAAAAGCACCAATTCAGTTTAAGAACGAAGCAGGTACACAATACAAATGTTCTGTTCAAATGTTAGCTAATGAAAACTCTAAATAATATGGCAAACCTAAAATACATAGAAGAAGACTACCTGCAAGATTTCCTTGTGGGTATGGCTAAATACGATACTCAAACGCTATTAGCAGATCTGAGTGTACGCGACTTATTAGAAGGTAAAGTACCAGAAGAGAATAATACTAGTGTTACACCATACCAGGCAGCAGAAGCATTCTTGGTTATGTTTGAAACGCGAGAAGAATATGAAATATGTTCAAAGCTATTGAATAAATGGCCTGATTTAAAAAGAGTTTAATATAGACGTATGGTTAAGAAAACAGAAAAACATAAGGTAGAAGTAGATGGAGACTTATTAACGATTAGAGATCTCAATGATAATATAGTTAAAGCTATAGCTATTGAAGGTGGTCATTTTCAAGCAATTGACAAATTTAATGAAATGGTAGCGAAAGTTATCGTTTATGAGTCAGAAATGAAAATGAAAAATTGTTAATAACTTAACCCATTTTGTTAATAACTTTATGGTCAAATATTATAATATCCCAACAAATTGTGTTATATTTAATTATAATCAATTACTAATACAATACAACACTTTTAAAAAACGGAAATTATGGAAGAAAAAGAAAACTTACAAATTGATTTAGCATCAGACTCAAAGATCCGAATATTAGATTACGGACAGACTAATAATTGGGGTAAAGGTACATACCGAGTAATATTTAAAAATAGAGCTGGGTTTATGGATTCATCTGATCTTCAAGCAGAAAGTCCACATGCAGCTTTTATCCGATACCGACAACCTAAAGCAATTCACAATATCTCATATGTATCAAGTGACGCAGATGGTAAACATACATTCCCGGTTTACGCTAAACAAGGCAGAAAGATTTGGGCAACTCAAGAATTCTTAGCTGAAGTTACTGTTGGAGATATTAATCAAGACATGACAAATACTAACTTATATAGCCAAGACCAATACAGACATGTAAATGCAAAGACTTGGTCAGATAAAGCATTCGTCCAAAACTAGATAGTAAAGATCAATTACACATTTTAATATATTAATACAACTTTTAAAAAACGGAAATTATGAAAAAAGTACAAAAGATGAAATCGCGGCTAACAAAGATTAGTAACGTAGAATTCGCAAAGGGGCTATTTGAAGCTCACAAAACTGACACTCCATTAGACGGACTATTTAGTATCGATGGTGGAGTTCCTAAAGCTACCAATTGGATGGTAGTTGGAGATCCTGGTGTTGGTAAATCTACAGTAACACTAGATATTATCGCTAATGCAAAAAAGAGCGGTAGTAAGGTTCTATTCATATCAGCAGAAATGTCTCCAGTAGATTTAAAACTATATGTTGATAGGTACCCTAAATTTGGAGATCTAGATATATTCTTTCCACAAGAAATCACTGACGATGAATCTCCAAAGGCTATATTAGAAGAAGTATTAAATGAAGGATATGATATTGTTTTGATTGATTCTTTTATTGAACTACAAGCTACTATTCAGGAAGCGGATAGAATGACAAGGAATAAAGCTGAGAAATGGTTATTAGATTTAATGTACCAACAGAACCTTGGACAGAACAAAACTAAGAAGTATACATCGTTCCTTAATATACAGCAAGTAAATAAA
>ERZ1046568.1059-NODE-1059-length-20263-cov-6.846249_pt1 | contig 20263 bp, 20 predicted proteins | sample MGYA00383092_ERZ1046568 | MGnify/ENA primary metagenome ERZ1046568 (study PRJEB29581, sample SAMEA5548362) | metagenome | biome: marine; feature: coastal; material: water | depth 1 m | study: Short-term variability in the microbial, nano- and picoplankton... | reverse complement strand
GTAATTTGATCTGTAATAATATTTTTTCTATTAGGAATATCTGATTTAAGTTTAGAAATGCTTTGCCTATTTTCTTTATCAAAATTCCATTTACCGCCTATGGGCTTAGAATTATCATCCATAAGAATATTAAATTTCTTTCTTAACCATCGATAATAAAACTCTTGAATAGTTGATTTTTTATCCTTTGCCCAATATTTAAAATCTTCATCTGTAGTAATAAATTTTTTATCTTCCAATACCTCCAAGTTAACTCCTGAGGACTGACAAAAGTACATTAAATCTTTTAAAGTTTTGTAATCGGAAGGTTTAGTAATATAAAGAGAGGAAAAGTTTTCCTTGGAATGCAGATCTAATAGAAAGTCTTTTAAGCTAAGAGGTTTTGAAGATATTTTTACATGTATGATATTTTTATAAGAAATTTTTTTAATAAAGTGTCGGAAGGAGCTAATTTGGAATACTAATTTGTGTTTATGATGTGCTATCTCATAAAAATTATCATATGGTTCATATGCAAGTAATAAATTATTGCCATCTAGATAGTCTAATACCTTATTTTTCTCTGATAGCTGATCGGGAAGAACTAATAATAAAGATTTCATATAAATTCATTTTGCCAAAATAAAATTAAATATGATATTAAATTTATAGGAAATCTTTTTTTGATATTGCTATTTGTGTAACCTGTTTACCATTTATGTCTTTTAGTTCAATAACGTATTTTTTATTTTTTGTGTCGATTGTAATTAAACCAAAGTTTTCTCCTCGATACATCTCACCAATCATTGCATTATCATTTTCCTTTGGTCTTCCAATAAACTTTGATTTTGATAATGGTTTGTTGAGTGAGGATGATGTAACCTCGATTAAATTATCCTCTTTGTAGACAGCACCTTGGTGGCGGTCACCAGAAATAATTAATGAAGGAGTGTCTAAATTTTTTAATAATTCCTTTATTTTTTTATGTTCATGAGGAAAATTAGACCACTTTTCGAACCTATGAGATGTTGCTAACAACTGAATTGAAGTTGCAAGAATAATTAAATCTGACTCTTGACTAACAACCATCTCAAGCCAGTCCCATTGTTTTTTACCAAGTATCGTTGAGTTTGGATTTAGATTCTTCTTATAAAACGGAGCATTTCCAGTAGATCTATCTAATGTTGATCTAAAATATCTAGTATCAAGCATTATTATATTTAATTTAAAGCCGTCAACATCAATTATTTTACTTGTATATATACCATCTCTACTTCTTCTTGGATCGTTATTTGGAATATTCCAAAAATTTAAGTACATTTCCTTAGCTTGTTCTTTAAAAGGGTATGAAGACCCGCCGTTATCCATGCCATAGTCATGATCATCCCAAATCATATTAATATCTTTTTCATATAACCAATCTGGCATTATTTTTTTTTGTTGTATGTAAGCTTTTTTCATCTTTGTCAATTTACCAGAAGGCATATCACCATAAATATTATCACCAAGAAAAATAAATGAATCTATATTTTCTTTTTTAATAGAATGCCATATAGGTTGAGGAAGGTTTTGATGAAGACAGGAACCAAAAGCGATTTTAAATGTCTCAGCTATGATAAAATTAGATGTTGTTAATGCAACAATACATATAATACTTAAAGATTTTCTCATAATATGATTATAACAATTTTACAATGCACAAATTTTTAAATTTATTTTTAATTACTGTCATATTAGTTTCATGTGGAAATAATAATGTAAAAGATAATATAAAATTAAGCTCTTTAATTGAACCAGAGTTCTCTTTTAATCATTCTATTATTGAATGCAAGCTCCTTGGTGAATCCTCTTTGATTGATTTAGAATTTTTTTTCTCAAAAAATATAGCTAAATACAAAACAATAACAGCTAATAAAATAAAATTATTTATACTTTTTCCAGAGAATAATATTAACGTGAACAATTTTATTATCAATATTATTTCCAGTATTGATGATGAATCTCTACAGACATTAATTGAAGAAATTAAAAACGACAGCATTAACAATATTGCTGAATGTGAATTTATTGTTGCTAAAAATAAAGGGCTAACTGTTATCAATTATCAAAACAAGAATGAACTTGATTATAGTTTAATTGAAATCTTAAGTTGTAAATATAACCAAGGGTACAACTATGGAACCTTCCAGATAACTATTAATAGATTTATTAATCATATTAAGAAACTGCAAATACCCTTTTCTTTACGTTATGTGCAAAAGTTTCCAAATAATACCAATTTTCTTTGGATTAATTCTTTTCATGATGAGAGCTATGAAAAAATGTTGATTGATAGTTGGGTCAATAGTGGAGATGCATCAGAGATAAAGGATGAATTCATCGAAAATGCCACATGCATTGAATCTAGTTCGTATAAATCATATCAATTGCTTTAAATGGTGTTAATTTTCAAAATATTAAGTAATTAATAAATTTTTTTATTATAATTCGCGGAGTGCGGGTATCGTATAATGGCTATTATAAGAGGTTTCCAACCTTTTGATGAGAGTTCGATCCTCTCTACCCGCTCCACTTATATCAATATCCATTTTCAATCAGACTCTTTCTTGCTTTTTATATAAAAAAAGCAGGTAGTTATACCTGCTTTTTACGACCTAGGGGATTTGAATTAAAGAGGATATTCAAAGGTCTATATTTATATGACATATTGATATGGAAATAGTTCAAAGTATTTAAAAAATACATAAATAAATAAACCAAGAATTAAACCGGCACCAAGAGGTAGCTCTTCTGAATATTTCTTTTGATCAATCAACCTTATAGTTAATGTAACAATCGATCCTATTAGAATTATTGCAAATAATGATAATGGCCCAGTAATCCCACCAATTCCTCCTAACAAAATAAAATCTCCACCACCTATACCGTGTTTATTTTTTACTAATAAATAAAAAAAGTTTATAAACCAGAGAAAAAAATATCCTGTTATGAAACCTATTAAAGATAAAGATATATTAGAAATATTCAAAGAAAAATCATTACTTATAAAAATTACCTCAAAGTAGGCAGAAGTAAAAGCAATCAATGTAATTGAGATATTTAGATAGAAGGGCAGGTAAAAATTTTGCAGATCACAAATTAACAACACATAACATATTACGAATATTAAGTATGTTACAAAAGAAAGATATGAAATGCCTTCAAAAAAATAGATACTCAATCCCATTACAAGATGAATAATTTCATGCATTGGATACGTAATTGAAATTAATTTATTGCAATTTATACATCGACCTTTTTGTATTATGTAGCCTAATAATGGAATTAAATTGATTATAGATATTTGGGTTTTACATCTTACGCAATGAGATCTCGGAAGAAAAAGATTTATATCATTATCTAAAAACTTTAATCTTGTTAATCTATAAATTAAAACTGAACTTAAGCTTCCTACCGATAAAAAGGTAATGGTTAAAAATGTTATGAAAAAAACATTCATTTACAAAATGATTATTTTCTAGTTATCCAAAAACATATAAGAAGCATAATAATAGCTGGGATAGCATAAAATGAAATAACTATTAATTTATCAATCATAAATTTCTCCTGAGGCAAAAGCATCTGGTCTTCTAAAATCACCATAACCATAGTATAAATTATCCTTGTACATAATGGTTTGAAGGCAGGTTGCTGGCTTTATAATTTTAATATTATATTTCAATTTTAGAAGCTTGCTTTTTAGTACTGAATCGATGGATGTTTCAATTTGTAATAAATCAGGTTGCCATTGATGATGAATACGCTTTGCCATATTTGCTTCCTCAAGATTCATGCCAAAGTCAACAATATTTAGTATCGATTGCAATACTGCACTAATAATTCTTGAGCCACCTGGGCTACCTGTTGTGAAGTAAAGATTTTCATCTTTCATAACTATGGTTGGTGACATTGAGCTCAAAGGTCTTTTTCCCGGAACTATTTCATTTGCTTCTGAACCAAGAAGGCCAAACTGATTAGGAATACCTGGTGCAGCAGCAAAATCATCCATTTCATTATTCATAAGAATGCCAGTTCCCCCTATAACCACTCCAGATCCAAATGTTGAATTAAGCGTGTAGGTAGAGGAGATAGTATTACCATCTTTATCAACAACAGAAAAATGAGTGGTTTCATCACTTTCATAGTCTTTGAATGATCCAGGATGGACTTCAGAAGAGGGCGTGACTTCACCAATTTTAATTTTTTTACTTATTATTTCGGCATAATCTTTGCTTGTTATTTGTGATACAGGTACCTCGAAGTAATCAGGATCTCCAAGATACTTAGATCTATCAGCATAGGCGTATTTCATAACTTCTGTTAGGAGATTGATATATTCTGATGAATTATGTTGATACTTCGAAAGATCATATTTTTCTAAAATATTAAGCATTTGTATAATATGCACTCCGCCAGATGATGGAGGTCCCATTGTAATAATTTCAGTATTTCTATAACTTGATTTAAGAGGCGCTCTCCAGACTGGTTGGTAATTTTTCAAATCATTTTCTGTAATCAATCCTCCATTTTTTTTCATTTGAGTGTGAATTTTTTTTGCAACAGAACCATTATAGAAACCATCTCTTCCGTGTTTAGCTATTAATTTTAATGTTTTGGCTAAATCTTTTTGTATTAATTTTTTATTTTTAAAATTAGGTTTTTGCATCTGAAATATTTTTGCTGTTTCTGCATAGAATGACAATTTCGATTCATATTTAATTAACATGTCTGCAAGATATGGTGTTATTTCAAAGCCATTCTCTGCATAATAAATAGCATCTTCAAGTAACAAACTCCATTCTAGGGACCCAAATTTTGAGTGAACTTCCCATAGACCAGCTACTGTGCCAGGTACTCCGCTAGCAAGGTATCCAAATGTTGATAATTTTTGGCTATTAAATGTGCCATCTGAATCTAGATACATATTTTTATATGCTTTATCTGGAGCTTTCTCTCTATAATCAATAGAAAATTGCTTATTTGATGAAGCATCATGCATCACCATAAACCCTCCACCGCCAATATTGCCAGCTCTTGGGAGAACAACTGCCAGCGTAAATCCAATTGCAATTGCAGCATCATAAGCGTTGCCTCCTCGATTAAGGATTTTTTCACCTACTGCTGTTGCTAAAAAATGCTGAGTTGTAACCATACCATTTTTACCTTGAGCTATATTTTTTTGAGCAGATTCATAATTATTAGGATTAACTGTTCCAATGGGCTCAAAGGATTGCGTTGATGTATTAGCTGAATAAAAAACTAGCGTAAGCGTAAAAGCAAATAAAGCTAATTTTTTAAAACAGGTAAAATTTTGTATATAGATATTTAAATGCATTATAAAAAATATATTAAAGTTTATGTTTAGATATAATAACTATATTAAATAATAATTATATATATTACTTATCCATGAAAGACTTATATCAAAAAATTTTATTGCAAGTTACTTCACCTGGTCAGATGTTTGAAACAAAAGATGTTGTTAACGAATCGGGAGTTACATTTAGAGAATATATTAATTTTCCAGATAGTATTAGGGGTTATTTAGATTTTCTACTTTTACACAGTGATAAAGAGTGCATTGTATTTGATGATGAAAGATATTCTTATGAAGAGGTATTTAAAAAAAGTGCTCAGACAGGAAATGCCTTAATTCAAGAGGGTATTGTTAAAGGTGATAAAGTTGCAATTTGTATGCAAAACAACCCTGAATTTATTTTTGCATACTTGGGCATAGTAGGAATTGGTGCGGTTTGTGTACCTCTAAATTCATGGTGGGTACCTTCTGAAGTTATTTATGGTTTAGAACATTCAGACGCAAAACTCATATTTGCAGATAAAAAAAGAATGCAAGGTTTGGAATCCCTTAAGAATGTTAAAAAAATTGTAACAACCTATACTCCTGATAAACAATTTAGGCTTTTTTCAGATTTTATTGACAAACAACCTACTACTTTTCCTGAAGTCAATATAGATAGAAACGATCACGCTACTATTTACTATACATCTGGTTCTACGGGTAAACCTAAAGGAGTTTTATCTTCTCAAAAAGCAATTATTGCAACCTTATTTAGCTGGGCATGTTTTTCTACCATCATGAAAGAAGTTGATAACCAAAAAGATCCAAACAATCCTCCTTTACTTGATGAGGCTTCAGCTATTTTACTTTGTGTACCACTTTTTCATGTTACTGGAAGTCATGCTGGTATGTTTATGTCCTTCTTAGTTGGGCGCAAAATTGTTATGATGAAAAAATGGGATGCAGGCATCGCTTTACAATTAATTGAGCAAGAAAAAATATCTGATATCACTGGTGTGCCAACACAGACATGGGAATTATTAAATCACTCTGAACGTTTGAATTATGATCTTTCATCTTTGAAGACACTTGGAGCTGGTGGTGCTCCAAGACCTGCTGAACATGTTAAACAGCTTGATTCTGAATTCAAAGCTAGACCTGGAATAGGTTATGGCCTATCAGAAACAAATGCATTAGGAGCTCTTGGAAGTGGAGATGAATATGTTGATCATCCCGAATCTACAGGTCGAGTTGTTCCACCTTTGACTGAAATTAAAATAATAGATAAAAAATGGAATGAGCTTAAGGAAGGTGAAATAGGTGAAATTGCTATCAAGTCTATAGGTAATATGGTGTGTTATTGGAAAAACTCTGAAGCTACAAAAGAGTGTATGAGTGATGATGGATGGTTTAAATCTGGAGACCTTGGTAAATTTAAGGGCCCTTTTTTATATATTCTTGATAGAGTAAAGGATATTGTTATAAGAGGTGGCGAAAATATTGCTTGCCCAGAAGTTGAAGCAGCAATGTATGAGCATAAAGATATTCTTGAAGCTGTAGCATTTGGTATTCCTGATGAAAGATTGGGAGAGGTATTGTGTGCAGCTATATTCCTAAGAGATGGCTCAAACGTGAATGAAGAGGAACTTCAATTATTTTTATCTTCAAGACTTGCTCCTTTCAAAATACCATTACATATTAAATTTTTAGAAGAAAATCTTCCCAAAGTTGGATCGGGTAAATTTGATAAACCATCCCTAAGAAAGCAATTTGTGAATGAACTATAAATTTATTAAAAATACTTTATCTTTTTTCAAAAAAAGGTATAAATGTTATGCAATGTAATTTTACTTATCTATGCGACATAAAATATTAATAATTGAAGATGAACCTGACATACGTAAAACCCTTGAATATAATATTTCACGTGAGGGTTATGATGTAGTTTGTGCTTCTACGTTACTAGACGGCAAAGAACAATTTAATTCATCAGAATTTTCCTTAATTTTATTAGATTTAATGTTACCTGATGGATCTGGTCTTGATTTATGTAGAGAAATTAAATCACAAAAAGATAAATCACACACTCCTATAATCATACTTACTGCAAAAGATGATGAGGTTGATAAAGTTGTTGGTTTTGAGCTTGGCGCAGATGATTATGTAACAAAACCTTTTAGTGTCAGAGAGCTTATTTTAAGAATTAAAGCAGTGCTTAATAGGGGAGACAGTAAAAAAGAAATCCTTGAGGTGCGAAGACAATTTGGCGATCTGACTATAGACATTGATTCTCATGAGGTTTTTGTAAATGATGAGCAAATTATTCTTACAGCTCTTGAGTTTCGACTTTTACGCCAATTAGTTGACAGAAGAGGTCGAGTTCAGTCAAGAGATCAATTGCTATCTGATGTATGGGGTTACAGTGCTGAAGTAACCACAAGAACAGTTGATACTCATATAAAAAGATTAAGAGAAAAATTAGGCACCATGGGAAAGTATGTCCAAACTATAAGAGGTGTTGGCTATAAATTTTCAAGAACTCCTGAATAAGTTCATGGGAATAAGAACCCGAATATTCCTGATTATTTTCTGCTTACTTTCATTAAGTATCTCAATTACATACATTGTTGCTGAGAGAGACTTGGTAAATACGTTAAAATCTCAAGTAGTTAATGAATTAGAAAACCAAGCAAATTTATTAGTCTCGTCTGTTGATACTTTAAATAAATTTAAGTCAATTAAAGAGGCAGATAATATAGCTAATCAATTAGCTATTGCCTCAAACTCAAGAGTAACATTTATAAAAAATAATGGAGATGTTATTGGAGATTCAGCATTGAGTTTTCAGGAAGTGTCAACAATCGATAATCATGCGAATAGAGCAGAAGTGATAAAGGCTCTTAAATCAAGAACGGGATGGTCTTCAAGATATAGTAATACCTTAGGCAAAGATTTAATATATTTTGCTATCCAGGACAATGAAATTCCTAATCCCAATATTATCAGAATAGCAGTTCCCCTAAATTATTTAGAAAATATTAAAGACACACTGGGACTTTCACTAATTCTTCTTTTTTTGGCAGTTTTCATAGTTTCAATAATTGCGAGTGGTGTTGCAGCTAATTATTTGTATTCAAATATTCAAGATTTGGCAAATGTTGCTTCAAGTATCTCTAAAGGAAAATCTTTAAAAGATGATATTAAGTTACTACCCATACAAAGAGTTGATGAATTTGGAAGTGTTGCTCGATCAATTTCACAATTATCTGAAAATTTAAAAGATCAAATTAAGATTATAGCTAAACAAAGAGACCAATTTGGGCTTGTCTTGGATGATTTGGGCGAAGGAATAATTGTTACAGATAAAAAAGGAAAAGTAGTTTTTACAAACGAACAAGCTTCAATTATTTTAGATACAAACAATCTTTTGAATGAAAATATTAAGAATTTTGATATACCCGCATTAAATTATTTATTTAAAAGAGTAAAAAATAAAAAAAGAGCTGATATTGAATTCGAAATTAATGTAGATAGAAGGACTACAAAGTGGGTTTTGGGATCAATGAATCAATCAAAAACTACAGGTCAATTTATTCTTGTTCTGCATGACATCACACAACTAAGGCAACTAAACTCTATGAGAAGAGATTTTATATCTAACCTTTCACATGAATTAAGAACTCCTGTAAGTGTCATTAGAGCAAATTCTGAAACCTTGCTAGATGGCGCTTTAGAAAATACAAAAGATGCTAAAATTTTTTCAAAGGCCATTCTCCATAACGCTGAAAGACTTTCATCTATGGTATCTGATCTTATTGATTTATCTAGAATAGATTATGGTGATTTGAAATTTAATATAACCACAATAGATTTAACATATTTTATTTCTTCATTCATCTCTTCTATGGAAAGTGTTACAAAGAAAAAAAGTATTAATTTGGTATATAAGCCAAATCACTCATCTCTGATAAGAGCAGATTCTCAGGCTTTAGAGCGGGTTATGAATAATCTAGTAGATAATGCTTTCAAATACTCGCCAAAGGAATCTTTTATTGAAATTTTAACATCTCAAACAAATGAATATATTAAAGTAACAGTCTCTGATAACGGGGCAGGAATTTCAAAAACTGATCAAGTATATATTTTTGACAGATTTTACAGAACAGCCTCAGCTAGAGCTTCAGACAATCAAGGAAGTGGGCTAGGTCTTGCTATCGTAAAGAATTTAATTAATAGCCTTAATGGAGAGGTTGGTGTAAGCAATAGACCGGAAGGTGGAACCAATTTTTGGTTTACGTTACCACTCAATAAATAATATATTTACATATGTTAATTTATATACTATTATGTAACATAAATGTCACATAAATGACACATATTATTTAAGGATACCAAATGATTACAACTTTATGGAACAAATTTCATACATTCATGAAATCAGGAAGACTTAACAAAGTCATTAAGTTATCAGGTTTAAAGTAAATATAATACTTAAATCCAAAAAGATAATTATCAAAATAAATTCTACTTATTATTATCTCAAACATATCATTTTAATAAGATAATTATTAAATTAGGCTACAATGTCAGTCTATGTTTAATTTTAAAATCTTAAAAAAAATTCTTACATTATTTATTTTATTGCCTAGTGCTTTTTTAGCTTTTTTATTAGTTTTATCTTTTATTAATAGCCCTGAAATTCATAATATTGAAGATATCAATCTAAGTAATATCACCTCAATGAATACATTAGACAAAAAAAACTATGTTGTAAATGATGAAGAAATGTTAGATGATTTTAATTACAAATTAATAGGTATTAGATCAGGATTAAGTGACTCATCTGTTATTGTTAAGAAAGGTAACAAAGAATTTTTAGTTAATCATGGAGATACTTTAGATAATTTGTATGAGTTGGTAGAAGTCAATCAAAATGATGCTTTATTTCGTAATGGTAAAAAAATGTATAGAATTGAAAAATTGAAGATAAATAAATGAAAACTCTCAATAAAATCTTTTTATTAACTATTTTTTTGATTGGAAGTGATGGATTTGCTCAGTCCCAGGAATCATTTATTCTTAATTATGAAGATGTAGATATTAAAAAAGTTACTCAAGATATTGCTCAGTTTTCAAAAAAAACAATTATTCTTGACCCTAGGGTAAAAGGAAAAATATCAATCTACTCAAATGCTAATCTTAATAGGCAGCAGGTATGGGATGTTTACTTAAGGACTATTCAGGTTAATGGGTTTAGCGCTATTGTAGAGGAGGGTTTTGCAAGAGTAGTCCCAGAAAATGAAGCTACAAGAGATAAGAGTGTATCTTCAATGTCATCCGGAGACTTTCAAACGGTCGTTATTCCCTTAACCAATAGATCTACTGATGAAATCCTGCCAATGCTTAAACCAATAACTGGAAGACAGTCGCATTTATCAAGCATTCCATCAATAAACTCAATTTTATTAGTAGATAGGTCTAGTAATGTAAATAGAGTTATTAATTTAATTAAAAATTTAGATAAAAATAATTCTGCTAAAATTTCAATTATAAAGCTCGATAATTTATCTTCAATTGAGGCAGTTAGAATATTAGATAAACTAAAAGCACAAAATAACCCAACTATAAATAAATTTATTGCAATACCTTTTAGTCCATCTAATTCTGTAATTGTTTCTGCTAATGAGTTTGTAACCTCTAACATTAAAGAAACCCTTAAATCTCTTGATGGTGATGTAAAGTCAGATGATTCTATTGATGTTATATATTTAAAATATGCTAAATCGTCAGATGTAGCAGCAATATTAAATTCAATTTCTGGAGGTTTTTTGCCAGATGTTGACGGTATTAAAACTGTGATTACCCATCATGAGAAAACTAATTCTCTTATTATTTCATCCGCTGAAGCTAATTTTGGAACAATAAGAAATATTATTTCTCAATTAGATATAAGAAGGGCGCAAGTTTTAGTAGAGGCAATAATAGTAGAGCTTTCTGAGACAGCTGCCAAAAGCCTTGGTATTGAAACAATATTTAATGGATCAGACAAAGACAGTGTACCAGTTGGAGTAACAAGATTTGGAGGTTCTGGCCCTGATTTACTATCTATTGTGGGGTCGGTTGCAGATTCTACAGATGTTACTTTATCAACAACAGCATCATCATCATTGTTGAATACCCAGGGGTTAATTGCGGGCTTTGGTGATTTAACTCCTGGTAAAGATAATTTTGTAGGAATTATTAACGCAATCGCCCAAGATTCTAATTCTAATATTCTTTCAACTCCATCGATAATGGCAATGGATAACGAGCTTGCAACTTCAATTATTGGTCAAGAAATACCCATAACAACTGGTGAGAGTTTAGGTACGAATAATGCCAATCCATTTAGAACTACTTCTAGAGAAGAGGTTGGTATTAAACTTGAAGTTACTCCTCAAATAAATGAAGGGAGTTCAGTTGTCCTTGAAATAAAAATTGAAGTATCTGGAGTCGCTGGAGTACCAATGAGTGGGATGGATATAATTACTAATAAAAGAGCAATCGAAACCACAGCTCTGGTTGATAATAACCAAATTATTGTTCTTGGTGGCCTCGTTGATGAGGATACCCAAGAAAGTATTTCGAAGGTACCTTTACTTGGTTCGATACCTGTTCTAGGTAAATTATTTCAATCCTCATCATCTACAACAGTTAAGAAAAATTTAATGGTTTTTTTAAGACCAACAATTATCACTGATTCAAATTCTTCAATATCCACCTCAAATGAAAAATATAATTATTTTAAAGCAAGACAAATTCTTACAGGCGAGTCAGATCAGCTTAATGATTTAAAAGAATCTCAAGATTAATGAAATAATGTCTGATACTCAATTAAGACAAAAAATATTTGATATATTTCCTTATGATTTTGTAAAAGAAAATCAAGTTTTGGCAACCAAGACTTCAGATGGATACGAGGTAATTTCACCAAATAAAATATCACTTAATTTGTATCAGGAAATACATAAGTTTCTGAAAGCAGATTTTATTTTAAAGGAATGTAATAAAGAAAAATTTAATGAGTTACTAACTCATAGCTTTTCTGTAAATGATTCATCAAATGATATTTCAGAAGAGCTATCTGATGAATTTGATTTGCAAACATTTGCTGGCTCTATCTCTGCTACTGAGGATTTATTGAGTGGCACAAATGACACACCTATAATCAAATTAATTAATGGTGTCTTAAGTCAGGCAATCAAAGAAAGAGCTTCTGATATCCACTTTGAACCTTATGAAGATAAAATTGTCATAAGATTTAGAGTTGATGGCATCCTTAGAGAAATTCTCTCACAAGACAGCAAGATATCATCTGTTCTAATTTCAAGAATTAAAATTATTTCTGGTTTAGATATTTCAGAACGAAGACTCCCTCAAGACGGAAGGGTATCTCTTTCACTTGGAGATAAAAGTATTGATGTTAGAGTCTCCACCTTACCATCATCTTATGGAGAAAGAGTGGTCTTAAGGTTGCTTGATAAGCAGTCTGCACAAATTAATATAGAAGATTTAGGACTACCAATAAATATACTATCAAACTATAAGATATCACTTAAAAATCCAGAAGGTATAATTTTATTCACTGGACCTACAGGATCAGGAAAGACTACTACTTTATATGCAGGCTTACGATATCTAAGCGATTCTTCTCAAAACATACTTACAGTAGAAGATCCTATTGAATATACTCTTAATGGTATAGGACAAACGCAAGTTAATACTAAAACAGGCTATACCTTTGCTAAAGGTCTAAGAGCTATTCTAAGACAAGACCCAGACGTTGTCATGGTTGGTGAGATGAGAGATGTAGAAACTGCTCAGATCGGTATCCAAGCAAGCTTAACAGGGCACTTGGTTCTTTCAACAGTTCATACAAATAGTGCCATTGCAGCAATAACAAGATTAAGAGATATGGGTATTGAATCCTTTCTATTGGCATCTAGTTTAAGGACAATAATATCTCAAAGACTTGTAAGAAGATTATGTTTGGATTGTAAACAAGAATCGATAATATCAAAGCAGGAGCTTAAACTATTTAATTTAGATTCATCACAAAAAGTATTCAAATCAATAGGTTGTAATTCATGTTCCCATACTGGCTATCAGGGTAGAATTGCTATTGCTGAATGCGTACAGGTCGATAAAAAATTAAAAGAATTGATTCATAACAATGCATCAGAAGATGCAATTGCAAACCATGTCTTTAATAAAAATAAATCAATTAATGATGCGTCTTTAGAGTTATTAATAAATGGTATTACCTCCTGTGAAGAATTAATAAGAGTTGGAAATCTTAAAGAAGATGCCAACATTTAATTACACAGCTCTTGATAATTTAGGTAAAAAGAAAAAAGGTGTACTTAGTGCTAAGTCGGAAAGAGAAGCCAGAAAGTTTATAAAAAATCTTAATTTAACTCCTATTTCTGTTAGCGAAATTACTGATATTAGAGGCATAACATCCAAAGTTAAAAATAAAGATATTGTTATAATGACACGACAGATAGCAACACTTTTAGAAGCAAATACATCTATAATTGATGCCTTAAAAATCACCGCAGATCATATAAATAATAAAGATTTAATCAATATATTATATAGCCTTAGAGAAGATGTGATTCAGGGTAAAAGGCTCGGGCAATCAATGACGAAATATCCTGGAGTATTTGATAACACTTATTCATCACTTGTTACCGCAGGTGACTCATCAGGAAATTTAGATAGCATATTTAATAAATTAGCAGACTACCTCGAGGAAAGTGCTTCTATTCGTCAAAAAGTCTTTTCGGCTTTAACCTATCCATTTATTTTGGTAGGTTTTTCAATCATAGTTATAATTGCCTTATTAATATTTATTTTACCTCAAGTAATAAATCAATTTATAAAAGCTGGAGCAGAATTGCCACTGATTACAAAGTTATTACTTGGCTTATCTAATAATATTTTTATCATTATTTTAATCTCATTCTGCTTGGTTCTAGCTGCAATGTTTTTTTATAAAAGATATGTATCTAATATAAATAATCACATATTAGCGCATAAAAAAATCTTAAAGGTCCCACTTATAGGTAATTTTATTCTAGTTTCAGAAATTGAGAGATTTTCAAGCACCATGGCGCTGATTATGGACTCTGGTACTAATTTGGACACTGCTTTAGAGGAATCGGCTAAGGTTTTTAATAATAAATACTTATGCAGTATAGTGATTGAGGCAAAAAATGATGTGATTGAGGGTAAAGATTTTATATATTCATTAAATCAGTCAAATGTTTTCCCTGAAATATTTATCCAGCTTATATCAAGTGGGTATAAATCAGGAAATATGATAAAAATGCTCTATAAAGCTTCAAGTTTTTTAAAAAATGAAATTGAATCAAAAAGATCTATTTTTTTAGCACTCCTAGAACCAATTGTTATTATATTTATGGGTGGATTTATAATGTTAATAGTTATAGCTATACTTATTCCAATAATGCAAATGAATACACTTTCTTTAGGATAAATTATGAAAAAGCACCAAAAAGGTTTTACGTTAATAGAGCTAATGGCAGTACTAGTAATTCTTGGCATACTTGGGACTATAGTTATTGTTAATGTTGCTCCTGTTTTTCAAAGAGCAAATCTAGAAAAAATTAAAGCTGATATGGCCCAGACTAGCAAGGCTTTAGAATTATATAAATTTAATGAATTGCAATACCCATCAACATCTGAAGGACTTGAGGCTTTAATTATTCCAAATGCCTCACTAAAAAATCCATATTTATTTCCAGAAGATGGCTATATATCTGCTTTGCCCTTGGACCCATGGGGCAGGGAATATTTGTATGAATTTCCTCCAAGAAAATCAAGAAAATTTGATCTATACACTCTGGGTGCAGATGGAATGGAGGGTGGTACGGGTGATGACACTGACATCGGCAATTGGATGCAATAGTTTATCCAAAGGGTTTACTCTTATAGAGATTCTAGTTGTTCTCATTATAATTAGTATAAGCTCATCTTTAATTTTTCTAAATTTTAGTTCAGCTACCACAGTAGCTAATAATAAATCTTCTTTTAAAAATACTTTTAACTATCTTACTGAAGAAAGTATTTTAACTGGAAACATCATTGGCTGGCATGCAAATAATAAAGATGAGTTTTCTTATATTCTAGACCCTAATAATATGTTCATGGAAAAGCTAGATAATCCATATTCAACAAATTGGAATGAATTATCACAATTTAGAAAAATATATAAATCATTTGATGGATCAATTATAGATTTTGAGAACTATGACAAAAATTTACCATTATTAGTATTCTACCCATCAGGAGAAAATACAGGAGGTATTCTCAATATTTTTCTATCTGACTATACTCAACAAATTACTATAAACACAAATGGAGAAATTGTTTCTGAAATCATTTCAAATTAAACAAGGCTTTAGCTTGATTGAGGTTGTTGTTGCTTTATTTATATTAAGCACGTCAGTAATGGTTATATTCAATCTTATCTTATCAACTAACGTTTCTATTTTTAATTTACAAGATCATTATTTATCTAGAGAGGTAGCAAATAATAGAATTTCACTAATACATTCTATTGAGAAACCAAGTATGAATTCTTCAAGGGATGGTTATATGGATATGGGTGGAAAAACTTGGAAATGGCAGGAGAGCTTTAAGGAGGGTGAGTCAAAAGATTTTATAGAGTATAAGATTTTGGTTAAATTAAAGGGGTCTGAAAAACATACTTATATCATTAATGGGTATATTGTAAATGAGTAAAAGAGGCTTCACTATAATAGAAGTTTTGGTAACACTTGTTATTTTATCTATGATAGCTGTTGTATCCGCAAATATTCTGCAATCTTCTTTGATCTCAGAAAAAGAGTCTTCTCAACGTTTAAATTTAATAACGGAACTCAGTATAGCCTCAAGTACTTTAAGAAGAGATATACGACAGATAGCCAATGTACCTATGAAAGATTTTTATGGAGATAGGCTCAATGCCACGTTTATTAGTGAATTAAATTCAGAAAATTTTATGTTTACAACCAAAGTAAAATCATATTCAAATGAGGTATCACCCTTTAAAAGAGTTCAATACCTTATTGAGGATAATAAATTTATAAGAAAACAGTATTTTTCTTCGAACCCATATAGTTTCGATGACTTCACAAAATTTATTATGATAAATAATGTAAATGATTTTAAGATATCTTTTCTTGATAAAAATAAATGGCATCAATCTTGGCCAGTCAATACTTCGACGTCAAAAAAAATACCAACTCTCATTAAATTAGAATTTATATTAGATAATAAAAGTTATAACTGGATCATAAACCCAAATATTAAGCATGCAATCGAAAACTAAAGGAGTTGTATTAATATCTGTTCTTCTAACTGTTTTGTTACTTTCTGCTGTTGCTGTTTTAATTGGCAATAACTATTTTGTTTCCTTTAAAAGAGCTCAGTATTTAGAATTTCAAACTAGATCTTTAAATATTTTTACAAATATAGAGTCTCTAGCACTAAAAAAAATTGATAATGAATTAAGATTTAATTCACAAATTCATGCTAAAAATAATGCACTTTTTATTAATGATTTTATTTTTGATACTGATAGAGGTTTAGTTGCTGGAAGAATAGAAGACGCATCAAATTGTTTCAATGTTAATGCCTTAGTATCAAAATCTAAAACTAGCTTTAAACTTAATAAAAAAAATATTAATGCTTTTAAAAGACTTATGGTTTTGAATGATGTTGAAAATAATTTAGTAGATGAAGCCATTGATCAAATTGTTGATTGGATTGATGAGGATTCAAATCCTAGAACTTATGGTCTAGAAGATTATTATTACTCAGGACCTCTTAACAATCCAAAAGAATATACTTCAGGAAGAATGTTTTTCAATATAAATGAATTAAAAAGTCTGCCTGCCATAAGAGCCATAGGGTGGGATATTTTTAGTCAATACTTCTGCGCACTTCCACATAATAATCTCGCAATAAATATAAATACGATTAGTGAAAACAAAGTTATTTTATTAAGTTCTCTATTTGAGAATCTTGCATATGATGATGCTGAATATATTATCAATAACATACCAGAAGATGGCCTCAAAAATTTTAATGATTTTCAAAATCTATTTCCTTCATATAATTTAAAAATGTCACAAAATTATATTAATTTTTCTTCAATTAATTTTAGGTTGAAAACCAGTCTTTCATTTGAAAGATATTATTCAGAATCTATAAGCAAAATATATTATGAAACTAATAATAGCTATATTACTTCAAGAATTTATAATGGTATTTAAATGAGCCAATACATAGCACATATATTAAGCGTCAATGCAGATTCTATTAATGTTTATGAATTGGTAAAAGATAAAAACTCTATAAATATCACAAGTTTTGATGAATTAAATGAACTAGATGAATCTGATCAGCTTTTAGTTTTAATCCCATCATCAATGGTTACTTCTTATGAGTTCAAACAAAACAAATCACTTTCTGAACAAATAAATATTGCTAATTTCATCTCCGAGGTTGATTCAGTTTTTGCTGAAGATGTTTCCTCTAATGAATATTTTCTTCATAATGATGCAGCATATGTTGTTGATAAAAACTTTCTAAAAGATTTAAATGTATCCTTGAGCAAATTAAGTGCCCAAGTACATGTTATTCCAGAATACCTTATAAATATTTTGCATCAAGAGGACGCTATAACTGAGTTTGAGGATAATTTTTTTATTTCTTACTCAAATAAAACTGGTTTTACAACAAACTTGAATTCACTTGAACAATATTTAGAAATTATATTAAATAAAAATCCAAATTTTAATCCAGTTATTTTTAGTTCAAAGAATTTACTCACTGATAGATTTAACGAAAAACCTCTAAATAATTTATTTGAAATTTATGATATCAACTTACCATTAATTAAGACACTTCCTAATTTTTTTAGATTACAAATTTCTTTAAATTTATTTATTAACAAAATGAACTTATCAAAACATCAAATCATATTGGGCTTAATATCTTTATTTTTATTAATAGCAGCTCCAAAATATCTTATATACCAAAATAATACTTACACAAATATTTATACGTCTTCAACTTTTGATATTTTTAAGGGTATTGATAAAGACGTCAAGAGAGTCATTTCTCCTAAATCTCAAATAGATCAAATATTAAAACAAGCACCTTCAACAGATTTATCTTTAATAAAGTTGCCTGATTTAGACCTTTTTTTAAAATACGGATCTAAGTATATTTCAGACATTTCAATTAATATTGATACTTCTGAGGCCACAATGCAATTAAACTCTATGCCTGACTTTCAATTTAGTGTTTTAATGAATAATTCACAAAGATTTAATGTCAATATTGATGATAGTGATATCATCTCCAATAACAGCTCTATTAATGGTGCTCTCAAGATTAAGTATAAAAATGAATAATTTTTTTGATAATCTTAAAGATAGAGAAAGAAAATTATTAGCAGCTGCAACAATTATACTTCTCCTTTTTATCATTTTTATTTTAATTAAAGGAACTTATGATGATTATAAAATATCATCAAACAATCTTACTAAGGCAAAAAATGATTATGAATATGTATTTAATAAAGTTTCAAAACTAAAAACCTCTTTAAATAAAAAAGCCATCAATGAGACCAACATTAATTTTATAATTATTAATAATAACCTAGCTGATTTAATTTCAGATCTTAGTATTGATAAAACTAGTGAATCATTTTTAGTTATGTTTAATGCAAATAATATTAATAGCGCTCTTCTTTTGTCAGAAAACATTATTAATCAAGCTAATTTAAAAATAAATAAAATAAATTATAAAAACAATAATGATAGTATTAGTGTAATACTCGTATTTAATTTCTAGATATTCTAATTTTTTTTGAATACAGCTCATGAAAAGTTTTCACAGCAATAGAATCCGAAACTCCCCACTTAGTTGCTCTAATATCCTGAACATTAAGAGTCTTAATTATTTGAATAAATATTTTTAAAGCAAAATCTATTACATCAGCTCTATCTTTCTGTAGATTGTAACTAGATATTTTTTTATCAACATCTAATCTACTAAGATCTAATGCAGCATCAACAAATCTATCTGATCTAATTTTTTTTACATTATTAAAATTTAAAAATGATCGTATATTTCCACCTAGCCCAATAAGAGAAGTGATATTTGATTGCTTGTTGAGCCATTTTTTTAATCTCAACCATTCAGATGGATCATCTTTACATAACATCCCTCTAACCCCGCCTAACTGAAATGATTGAATAATATGTTTATTATCTTGGTATATATAGATTTCAGTACTACCTCCGCCCACATCGACAAAGACTTTGCTAGATTTAGTTTGTGCTTTTGGATGAAATCTTATCAACTTTGCCTCTTCAAGACCTGAAATTATTCTTATTGGATGCTCTATTTTATTTTCAACATATCTTCTAGCTTCTTCTGAGTTTTGCGTGTCTCTGAATGCACTAGTTGCAACTACTTCGTACATAGTAATATCATTTAAGATAAAGTTTTTTTGATATTTTTTTAATGTTTTTACAAGAAGGTCTAATTTATCTTTCTCCAAAAAACCTTTATTAAATACATCTGTACCGAGTCTTATTGGTGACCTAATTCCCTCAATAAACTCAATTGAAGCAGGTGTAGTTTTAAATATTTTTGACTTTACAGCATTTGTACCAATATCTATTGAAGCAATTTTCATTATGTATCATCACTGTATTTTGTAATTATCATATATTGCTGATATGTAAGATTATCAAATTTTACACCCTCTATAGAGGCGCTGTAACTAGTTAATCCTTTAGAATATTTTGCTGGTTTTAATATTTTCTTGTTTTCATAACTTGTCTTAATTAAAAGATATCT
>ERZ1046568.1056-NODE-1056-length-20335-cov-8.677268_pt1 | contig 20335 bp, 17 predicted proteins | sample MGYA00383092_ERZ1046568 | MGnify/ENA primary metagenome ERZ1046568 (study PRJEB29581, sample SAMEA5548362) | metagenome | biome: marine; feature: coastal; material: water | depth 1 m | study: Short-term variability in the microbial, nano- and picoplankton... | reverse complement strand
ATGAGTACCGATTGCACGCCGCGCTATGTCGAGGCCGACCCGAAAATGGGTGGCGCACAGGCAGTCGCCGAAGCCTATCGCAATCTGTCGGCAATTGGCGCAACGCCATTGGCGATTACCAATAACCTGAATTTTGGCAATCCCGAAAAGCCGGAAATCATGACCCAGCTAGTTGAGTCAGTGCTTGGTATGGGCGATGCGGCACGCCAGCTCGATACGCCCGTCGTATCGGGCAATGTATCGCTTTATAATGAAACTGACGGCAAGGCCATCCAGCCCTGTCCGGTAATCGGTATGGTTGGGGTGATCGAGAATGTTGATGACGCTGTCGGCAATTGCTTTGTTGCCGCAGATCAAGATATTTTCGTAATCGGGCAAAGCGATAAAACCAATGATGGCTGGCTTGGCGCATCCATTTACCAACAGCACCATGGCGATGACGGCATTTATGCGCCGCCACCGCTTGACCTTGTGGCCGAACAGAAAACCGGCAGTTTTGTTCGCCAGCAGATCCTTGGCGGCGGTATCAGCGCGGCCCATGACATTGCTGATGGCGGGCTTGCTGTTGCCATTGCCGAAATGGCCATGCGGTCTGGATTTGGGGCTGAAATTGCGGTGCCAAAGACCGGCAATCTTCACGGTTGGGCCTTTGGCGAAGACCAAGCGCGGTTTGTTGTGACAACGGCCGATAGCCAAGCGCTGATCGCCGCGGCAAAAGAGGCTGGTATTGAAATCACAAAACTTGGTATGGTTTCCGATCAAGGCGAATTGAAATTTGGTGACAATGACACCATATCAATAGCAGATCTGAATGCTGTGTTTGAGGGCTGTATTCCGGCATTGATGGCTGGCTAGTCAGCAGGTAATCGCCAAAACAGCATTTAGCCGAGCGGCATGAAAAGGAGCAGCAACCATGGCAATGGCAGCAAGTGAAATCGAAAATCTGATCAAGGCCGCCTTTCCAGATGCCATCATCACCATCGAAGATTTACGCGGCGATGGCGATCATTACGCCTGCAACGTGATCTCTAGCGCCTTTGCTGGCAAGAATCGTGTTCAGCAGCATCAGATGGTTTACAAGGCACTTGGTGGCCGTATGGGCGGGGAGTTACACGCACTCGCCCTGCAAACATCGGCACCGCAAAATTAAATTCCCGTTACCAACAGGGCATGATACCCAGTTTTAGGAGCAAAATAATGTTGGATGATGCACTCAAGACCCGCATTGATAATGAAATTGGCAGCGAACAAGTTGTGCTTTTCATGAAAGGTACACCAGTCTTTCCACAATGCGGTTTTTCCGCAGCGGTTGTGGGCGTTCTATCGCATCTTGGCGTTAAATTTCGCGGCATAAATGTGTTGGAAGACGACAATATCCGCGAAGGCATCAAGGCCTATTCGGATTGGCCAACGATCCCACAGCTTTATGTAAAAGGCGAATTTGTTGGCGGCTGTGACATCATTCGTGAAATGTATGAAACGGGCGAATTGACCGAAATGTTTCAAACACATGGCATTAACGTCCAGCCAAGCTAGGCTGGCGAGACAACCAAAACCACACCGCTGGCATTTATTGGCAAAGCCCTAGTCGGCGGTGTGGCTTTCAACGATATTATCCGACATGAACGCGCGTTCCGACACAACCTCGGCAATGCGTATCCGGTACCAATCATAAAATTCCTGCCGTCCCATCGCTTGGGCAACCATATGTTCGGCATGGCCGCGCCATTGCGTGATCGCATCACGATCGGTCCAATAGGAAACAGTGATGCCAATCCCATCATCACCACGAACCGATTCAACGCCAAGAAAGCCGGGCTGTTGCTGTGCCAGAGTCACCATGCGATCAGCGGTAATTTCATACATATCATCGCCGCTTAGGCTGCGCTGGGCGGTGAAAATCACCGCATAATATCGCTCAGGCCAGCCGGTTTTTGCGTCAGTATCGCTATCATTCATTGGAAACCTCTATGGTTGGTGAATCATCTTTTCAAAATAGACTCGCTTAAATCCATGTTCTTCACGACGCGCAATCTCGCGAAAACCAGAATTACGATACCAATTAATATTTTCATGCATTAAGTCATTTGTGTAGAGCTGATAAGACACTGCCCCCCTTTTTGCCATGAAGAATTCGCTATGCCGGATTAATGCCGCCCCAATACCCTGCCCCTGATTTGATGGCGCAACGGCGATATTATCAAGCCGCCAGCAAGCCAAGTCATGGCAAAGCACCACATAACCGCAAATCACGTCATTTATTGCAATAAAAACTGTGTCATCAGTAATATGGCGGGTAAAATCGGCAAGCATCGGTGCCGGCGGACGGCCAATGCGAGCGATATAATGCCGATAGGCTTCATGTGCCAGACGAACCAGATTTGGCGCATCGCTTAATGTCGCACGACATATGTTCATAGTCAGTTTTTAGCATGAAAAGCCTTTTACCAAAACTGCATTAACAGAACCGGCACAAACCGGCACCGCCATAATCATCTGCATATAATCAGGTGATATCGCAATAAAAAAGGCGGCACTTTCGTGTCGCCCTTTTAATATCTTCGTTGTTTTGTGCCAGCCTTGGCCAGCCGTCACGATTTAACGTGAGTAATATTCGACCACCAGATTTGGTTCCATCTGAACTGGATAAGGCACTTCGTCAAGGCTTGGCACCCGAACAAAAGTTGCCGTAAATTTATTATGATCAGCATCAACATATTCTGGCACATCGCGCTCGACCGAAGCAATCGCTTCAAGAACCGCAGGAATGTTCTTGGCCTTTTCTTTAAGGCTAATCACATCGCCGGGCTTTAACATCACTGATGCAATGTTACAGCGCTTGCCATTTAGCATGACATGGCCGTGGTTGATCGTCTGACGTGCCGCAAAAACGGTTGGCACCAACTTGGCGCGGTACAATACGGCATCCAGACGGCATTCAAGAATACCAACAAGATTCTGGCCTGTATCACCGCGGCGACGAACAGCTTCGGCGTAATATTTTTTGAACTGCTTTTCACCGATATTGCCGTAATAGCCTTTCAGCTTTTGCTTGGCCATCAGCTGCACGCCAAAATCAGTTGGCTTTTTGCGGCGCTGACCATGCTGGCCTGGCCCATATTCGCGTGAATTTACAGGTGACTTTGGACGACCCCACAGGTTTACACCAAGACGGCGGTCAATTTTATGCTTTGAGGAGTGCCGCTTATGATCGGACTTTGCCATTGATTGGCTCCTTTTTCCGTTGTTGCCCCGGTAGGGTCGCCATATCAGCCAAGGCTGGTATTTTGACCGGCATCACACCCCGCTGGTGCAATCCGCGTTCCCGAGAATTTGCCGGAAAATATGAGCATTTGACCCATTTGTCAAACATATTTCGCCATTGGCTAGTCGCGTTTTCGTGTTAGCGCCTGAATCACGCCGTGAAGCGTGCTAATTTCCTGCGCTGACGGGGCTGCCCGCGTGAAAAATGCGCGTAAATTCCGTTTGACCACATGGCTCATATCGGGTGCAGTGAAAAAACCGCCATCATCAAGCGCGGCTTCAAGTCGCTGAAAGAGAAAGTCACGCTCTTTGATCGAGGCTGGGGGCGTATCCGGCATGACTGGTTTTGCCAATTGATCCAAATCTGATTGATCTGAAGCTGCAGCATCGCCTTGCTGGCTTGCAAGATAGGCAGCCATTCGCCATTCCCATGCCATCAACAAAACCGCCTGCGCCAGATTCAACGATGGGTAAGACGGATTTAACGGCGCGGTTACAAGAATATCAGCAAGCACAACCTCATCATTATCAAGCCCAGATGCCTCGGGCCCAAACAGCATGGCAACTCTGCCAGCTGATGGCGCATCCGGGGGCGATGCCACTGATCGCCGGTCATGCGCCAGCATCATCATGGCGGCAGCGCGTGGATCAGCGCTTTTAATCGGCAAATCACGCCGTCTGGCACTGGCCGCCACCATTAATGACACATCAAAAGCCGCATCAGCCAAATTGTCGTAAACACGCGCATTTTCAATGATTTCGCTTCCCCCCGCGGCCATTGGCAATGCCGCAGGGTTTGGCCAGCCATCGCGCGGTGCGACAAGCCGAAGATCACTCAGCCCACAATTCATCATGGCGCGGGCAGCCGATCCAATATTTTCGCCCATTTGCGGGCGCGCCAAAATCACAATTGGCGCGGTTGGCAGGATTGTCATTTTGAAATCGACTTTGGACCAGCAATCTTATCATGCTGCAATTTCCAGATCATGCCATCACCAAGCGCGGCAACCGACGCATCGATAATATTGGTCGATAGACCAACGGTGCGCCAGACAGGGCCACCCGGAACGCAAAATTCGATCATCACACGGGTCACAGCACCGGTTCCCGACCCTTCGGCTGCATCAAGAATGCGAACCTTATAATCAACCAGTTCGACATCGGCCAGCGATGGATAGGCAGCAACCAACGCCTTGCGCATGGCGGTATCAACCGCATTCACCGGACCATTGCCAATGGCGGCTTCATGGAAACAATCATCACCAACAAAAATTGTTGTTGTGGCTTCGGATTCAACAACCAATTCACCACGCGCATTAAACCGGCGCTCATCCATGACGCGGAACCGGCCAATACGGAAATATTCCGGCACTTCCCCAAGCATCTGACGGGCAAGAAGCTCAAAACTGGCTTCGGCAGAATCAAAAGCCCAGCCTTCAAATTCCTTTGCCTTCACAACGCTGATCAGCGTGTCGAGCCGTTCATCCTTGGGGTCAATCTCGATCTTGAACTGGGCAAACCGCGCCAGCATGTTCGAACGACCAGCCTGATCCGAGACAAGATAATGCCGCTCATTCCCAACCTTTTCCGGCGGTACATGTTCATAAGTGCGCGGGTCTTTTTGCGCGGCAGATGCGTGCAACCCGCCCTTATGGGCAAAGGCCGCCGCGCCAACATAGGGCGCATGGGCATCCGGTGCCCGATTCAACCGATCGTCAAGAAACCGTGACAAACCCATCAATTTCGGAAGATTGGCCTCGGAAATGCTGGTTTCATAATCGGTCTTCAGCACCAAACTAGGGATAAGCGAAATCAGATTTGCATTGCCGCATCTTTCGCCAAGCCCGTTAATTGTGCCTTGCACCTGACGTGCCCCAGCGGCAATCGCTGCCAGCGAATTTGCCACGGCAACACCAGCATCATTATGACAATGGATTCCCAAGCGAATATCAGGCATTTTTTTGTGAACAGCGCTGACAATATCGAACACTTCATCGGGAAGCGTGCCGCCATTTGTGTCGCAAAGAACAACCCATGTTGCACCGCCTTCATTGGCCGCACGAATACAATCAAGCGCAAAATCAGGGTTATTTTTGTAACCATCAAAGAAATGTTCGCAATCAAACATCGGCTCGCGGCCTCGATCAGCCGCGGCAATCAGCGATTGACGGATCATTTCCAGATTTTCATCAAGCGTTGTGTTCAATGCCGTTTTTACATGGAAATCCCATGTTTTTCCGACAAGGCAAGATGCGTCAACCTCGGCATCAATCACCGCACTCAATCCCGGATCATTCGCTGTGCTGCGGCCACCGCGGCGGGTCATGCCAAAGGAAACAAGCTTGGCATTTTTCATTTTTGGCGGCTTGGCAAAAAACGCATCATCGGTCGGGTTTGCCCCTGGCCAGCCAGCTTCGATATAATCAATGCCGATATCATCAAGCGCATGGGCAATAGCAACCTTATCGGCGCGCGAAAAATCGACGCCACGGGTTTGCCCGCCATCGCGTAATGTGGTGTCAAACAACCATATTTTATCGCTACCCATTGGTAATCTCCCACCGCCTGTGACCGGCAATAAATGGCAGGCAAGCCGATCTATGCCCGTCTTTGCGGCATCGGTTTAGCAAAAATGCCCGTTCATTGCTAGCGTCGCCGCCAAATCGTCCCGTCGACACTATCTTCAAGAATGATGCCAGCATCCGTTAATTGATCCCGAATGTCATCGGCTTTGGCAAAATCACGGTTGGCGCGAGCCTGCTTCCGCGCTTCGATAAGGCCGTCAATGGCAGCATCATCCAAACCATCTTCGGTTGCAGCATCACCCGCCTTGGCCCAGCCATCGGCGCTTTGCTGCAAAAGGCCGAGAACCGCAGCACTAGCCTTTAACGCCATTGCCGCAGCATCATCACCTTTGTTTGCCAAGCGCGCCAATTCATGCAACCGCGCCATCGCTGCAGGCGTGTTTAAATCATCAAGAAGGCAGGCAATAAAATCAGCATCAATTTTGTCCTGCGAGGCGTCAACATCACCAACAGCGCGATATAACCGGTCAAGACCGTTGCGCGCGTCACGCATGGCGTTATCCGATAAATCCAATGGCGCGCGATAATGCGCCGACAAAAGCGCCGCACGCAAGGTTTCGCCGCGATATTGATCGGCAGCATCGGTAACCGAAATAATATTGCCAAGCGATTTTGACATTTTTTCGTCATTCATCGTGACAAAGCCGTTATGCAGCCAGTAATGCGCCATTTTCGTTTGATCATGCGCACAACAGCTTTGCGCGATTTCATTTTCATGATGCGGGAAAATCAAATCCAACCCACCGGCATGAATATCAAACACCTCGCCAAGATAGGTTTTGGCCATCGCCGAACATTCAATATGCCACCCGGGTCGTCCACGTCCCCAAGGGCTGTCCCATCCGGGCTGATCATCACTGCTTGGCTTCCATAAAATAAAATCGGCCGGTTCACGCTTGTAAGGGGCAATTTCTACCCGCGCACCGGCAATCATGTCATCCATAGACCGTTTGGACAGCGATCCATAATCAGCCATTGTTGAGACTTGAAACAATACATGGCCATCGGCCGCATAAGCATGGCCTTTATCAATCAGGGTGGTGATCATGGCCTGCATTTCGGCGATATGATGCGTTGCGCGCGGTTCGATATCGGGTGCAAGCGCGCCAAGCCGTTCAGTATCTTGATGAAATGTTTCAATCGTTTCGGCGCATAATTCATCAATACCAATGCCGCGTTCGGCCGCGCGAATGTTAATTTTATCATCAACATCGGTGATATTGCGAACATAGGTGACCTTGGCATGGCGTAGCCGCAAAAGCCGCACCAACACATCAAACACCACAATCGGACGCGCATTGCCAACATGAATCCGGCCATAAACCGTTGGCCCACAGGCATAGACCCGCACATGATCATTGTCGATCGGAACGAAATCTTCTTTTTTGCGGGTCAGGGTATTATGGAGTTTTAGCATGCTCATGCTGGCAATCCCTGCAAGCGCGCAAGAACCCGATCGCGGCCCATAATGCCAAGCAAAGGCGCAAGCTCAGGCCCTGCCTCAACACCCGTCAGCGCAAGGCGAAGCGGCATGAACAAGCCCTTGCCCTTAACCCCTGTTTCGGCCGCAATGGCAATTGTCCAGCCTTTCCAGATTGACGCGTCAAGATCACCTTGTGGCAATAATGCCGCCGCCGCATTGGTTACATTATTTGACTCGATAACCGGGGTGATTTCACCCGTACAGATATCCCACCAAATCTTGGCCTCGCCAACAGTGCTGATATTCCCGCGAACGGTTTCCCAGAACAAGGCATCCCCCGTAACATTGGCGCTGGAAAGCCGGTCTTTCACGGCATCAAATGGCATATCTTGAATAATCTGGCCGTTGATTTTCTGCAATTCTGACGGATCAAATTTCGCCGTAGCGCGACCAAACCGGCTAATATCAAAACCGCCAATGATAGCATCCATGCTGGATTGCGCCTCAACCGGATCGGCTGTACCGATACGCGCAAGAACACTGGCAATCGCCGCCGGTTCAATGCCGTTCTGGCGCAGCTCACCAATCGACAAGCTGCCAAGCCGTTTTGACAGGCCTTCGCCATCCGCCCCGGCAAGAAGCGCCAGATGCCCCATTGTTGGTGCGGTTGCGCCTAGGGCTTCAAAAAGCTGAATCTGCGCTGCCGAATTGGTCACATGATCTTCACCGCGCAAAATATGCGTTATGCCATGATCAATATCATCAACAACCGACGCCATTGTATAGATCACCCGCCCATCTTCGCGCATCAACACTGGATCAGACAGGCTAGACATATGATAGGCAACATCGCCACGTACCATGTCGTGCCAACTGACCTCGGCATCATTCAGCAAAAACCGCCAATGTGGACGTTGGCCATTGGCTTCAAATTTTGCTTTATCCTCGGCACTTAGTTTCAGGCCAGCACGGTCATAGACTGGCGGGCGGCCAGCCGATAATTGCGCTTTGCGCTTGAGTGATAATTCTTCAGGTGTTTCATAACAGGCATAGGCACGGCCAGCGGCAACAAGCTGGGCCAATGCCTCATCATAGCGTGCAAGGCGCAATGATTGACGATCCTCGCAATCCCAACCCATTCCCATCCAGTCAAGATCGGCACGGATATCGGCTTCAAACGCTTCGCTAGACCGCTCGGTATCAGTGTCATCAATCCGAAGCATGAATTGGCCGCCAGTCTTGCGTGCAAACAGGTAATTTACCAAGGCCGTCCGTAAATTGCCGACATGCAATCGCCCAGTTGGGCTTGGGGCAAAACGGACTTTGATTGCAGTCATCAAACGACTCCTTTTTGGCACTTGGCCAGTCTTTGCAAGCGGCAGCCAGTTCGCTGGCTTGCCATATATTGTGACTCGTTAGGGTTTTATCGGGTTAAAGCCAGAGGTCAAGGGAAGACGGCGATCACGACCAAAAGCAACTGGCGTCATTTTTGGACCCGGTGCAGCCTGAAACCGTTTATATTCGGCACGGAATAAAAGCTGGCTTGCCCGCACAACTTCATCCCGTTCATAGCCACGGCCAACAATCGTTTCGATATCGGCCATGTCTTCACACAAAGCCGCCATGATCGCATCCAGCCGGTCATAAGGCGGCAGCGAGTCAGTGTCTTTCTGGTCAGGGCGCAATTCGGCTGATGGTGGCTTGTCGATGATGCGTTGCGGGATCACAATACCATCAGGGCCAGCCGCCCCGCGCGGCAAATGCTGATTGCGCCAGTCACAGAGCCGGAACACGTCAACTTTCCAAACATCCTTTAGCGGGGCATAGCCGCCGCACATATCGCCATAAAGCGTTGAATAGCCAGCCGCATATTCGGATTTATTGCCTGTCGCCAGCACCATTGACCCATGTTTGTTCGAGATACCCATCAAAATTAATCCGCGCAAACGCGACTGGATATTTTCTTCGGCGACATTCGGTTCGGTACCAGCAAATTGTTCGGCCAGCATCTGGTCAAGTGCGCCCATTGCCGGGGTTATCGCAATATTATCAAGCCGGATGCCAAGGGCACTTGCCAATTCGGCAGCATCATCAAGGCTTTCTTGGCTTGTATAGGCCGACGGCATCATAACCGCATGAACCGCATCCGCGCCAAGCGCGTCAACAGCAAGTGCGGCAACCAGCGCCGAATCAATACCGCCCGACAAGCCAAGAACAACCCCCGGAAACCCATTTTTATGGACATAGTCACGAAGCCCAAGACATAGACCGCGATAAAGCGCGGTCAAATCACCATCGGGCGGCGAAATCTGGCCGGTAAGCGTGACCATGCCCGCTGTTTTCTGCGCTGAAACAACCACAATTGATTCAGAAAAGCTTGGCAAATGACAGGCAAGCTTGCCACCAGCATTGATTGCAAAAGACCCGCCGTCATAAACAAGCTCATCCTGCCCACCAACCATATTGACATAGGCAACCGGCAGGCCGGTTTCGACGGTTCGCGCCACAATTGTTGACATGCGGCGTTCGGGCTTGGTCATGTCAAATGGTGACGCATTGATTGCAATGATAAGATCGGCACCTGATTCTTCAAGACATTCGGCAACATTCGCCTCCCAGATATCTTCGCAGATTGGAAAGCCTATTTTCAGCCCTCGCAGCATCGCCGGGCCGGGCATCTGACCAGCGGCAAAATTGCGCTTATCATCAAACACGCCGTAATTTGGCAAATTCACCTTGTCAAATCGGGCAAGCTGGGCACCGCCATCAAGAATGAAAACCGAATTATAAATAGCGCCATCAGCGGCAACCGGCGCGCCAACAACAATTGCCGGCCCCCCATCGGCGGTAAGCTTTGCCAATGCATCAATACCTGCAGCAACATCAGCCATGAAATCAGCCCGAAGCACAAGATCATCACAAGGATAACCGGAAAGATACATTTCAGGGGTGACAATGATTTCAGCGCCATGAGCCGCAGCCTGCGTCCGTGCCTCGGCAAGACGGCTGACATTGGCATTTACATTGCCAAGATGCGCATTCAATTGGGCGAGCGCGATTAAAACCGGCTTTGTCATGAAACAATCAACCTTTTACTTATACAAAAGAAATTCACGGCCAGCCTTGACCCGTGGCTTGCCATCATAGGCAACAATATCCGCTGTCGCATAGGTTTGCGACCAGATTTGCGGCAAATATGATCCGGTTCCAATCACGTCAACCGGCGCATTGGCAAGGGCAAAAACACGGCATTTGTCGGGACCAAACCCGCTGGAAGCAACAATTTTCACCTTGTCAAAGCCGTTGCTATCAAGCTGTTCGCGCATATGCCAAACTGCTGCCGCACTTACGCCTGTTCCAAGGAGCAAACGCAATTCATCTTCGGTTCGATAGCCGCGCAAAGCCTGCGGAACATTGCGTTCCAAAACCGCATAGGATGATTGGGTGTCAAGCCCTTCAACATAGCGGCCACCATGCGTATCAAGACGAAGCGATAAGGTGCCTGCCTTACTGTGATCATGAAAATGCGCGGCCACAGCAAGCCCATCGGTGATTTCTTGACCAAAATAGTCAACCAGCACCGTCAAAGGCGCATCGGGCACGGTCTGGTGAAACATTTCGGCGGCACGAACGGTTGATCCGGCATAGCCAATCAGGGCATGCGGCATTGTTCCCCTGCCCTTTTCCTGACCAAAGAAATGCGCGGTTGCATCGGCGGCACAACCAACAAAGCCAATGGCATTGGCTTTGGCCTTGGCCTTGGCAGCACCAACCGACGCACCATAAGCCATAAGTTCGGCCATTTCACTGCCGGCACAATGGCGGGCATCCATCGCCAGAAACGCCACATTCGGCAATTCCATGCACATATTATAGGCGTTATAGGCAGCGACACAGGCTGGCCCAAGGCGTTGCAGAAAAATCGTTTCAAGGTCGACAAGAACCGAAAAGGGGCCGGTGATATAACACATCGGCTCGCCAGCACCGATCCATGCCCCTTCAACATAAAGCTGTTCGATTTTCAAGGTGGCACCGCGGGATTGCGCCATGGCGGTAATCCATTCGATGGCCAAACGTCCGGCAAAGGTAACCGGACGCCGCATGAAAACCGCATAGGTGACTTCGCAATCACCATTTGCCATGACGACTTTGCGTGTGTGATTGAAATAGGTATCGGTTAGACTCGGCTGAATTTCCGGAGTCGGCCCGCTGCTCGCAAATTTTGCCATCAGTCTACCTTGTTAAAAATGGATCAGGACCGCCGACGCAAACCATAACAGCGTATGACAAAGCCTTTGATCCTTTATACCGCCTTGGACATATAAGACGGTACACCGCGCCGACGTTTCAGCAAATCGGCAAGAAGAAACGCAAGTTCAAGCGCCTGCGCCCCATTCAACCGCGGGTCACAATGCGTATGATAGCGATCGCCAAGATTGGCCTCGGTCACATCGACAACACCGCCAACGCATTCGGTGACATTCTGACCTGTCATTTCGAAATGCACGCCACCCGGATAAGTGCCAAACTCGTCATGGGCGTCAAAAAAGCCAGTCACTTCGGCCATCACATCATCAACACGGCGTGTCTTATAGCCGCTGCTGGCCTTGATGGTGTTGCCATGCATCGGATCACAGCACCATACAACATTCGCCCCATGCGCCTTGACCGCCCGCAAAAGTGGTGGCAAACCGCTTCGCACTTTTTCCGCGCCCATCCGAACAATCAAGGTCAACCGGCCGGCCTGATTGCTTGGGTTCAAGATATCAATCAAGCGCAGCAACTCGTCAGGATCAAGGCTTGGCCCGCATTTCAGGCCAATCGGATTGGAAATGCCGCGCATATACTCAACATGTGCGCCATCAGGCTGGCGAGTCCGGTCGCCAATCCACAACATATGTGCCGATGTGTCGTACCATCCCTGCTCGTCAGTAATAGTATCGCGGCGCGTCATGGCCTCTTCAAACCCAAGAAGAAGTGCCTCATGGCTGGTGTAAAGCTCGGTTTCGGCAAGCGGTCGCGCCGTTGCCGATGTTACCCCGCAAGCCTTCATGAAATTCAGGCTTTCTTCGATGCGTTCGGCCAGCGCTTCAAAACGCTGTGTTTGCGGCGTGTCTTTCAAAAAGTCAGCCACCCAGCTATGCACCTTGGTCAGATCGGCAAGCCCGCCTTGGGCAAAGGCGCGAAGCAAATTCAAGGTTGATGCTGATTGTTCGTAAACGCGAAGTAAGCGCCGCGGATCAGGGATACGTTCATCTTCGGTAAAGGCTGGCCCATTGATCATATCGCCGCGATAGCTTGGCAATTCGACACCATCAATCACTTCGGTAGGCGCCGAACGTGGCTTGGCAAATTGACCCGCCATCCGGCCGATTTTGATCACCGGCATCGAAGCGCCATAGGTCAGCACCACCGCCATCTGCAACATGACTTTAAAGCTGTCGCGAATGTTATTTGCTGAAAATTCGGCAAAGCTTTCGGCGCAGTCACCACCTTGCAACAAAAACGCCTCTCCACGCGCCACACTGCCAAGCCGGTCGCGAAGGCTTTGCGCCTCACCGGCGAAAACCAGCGGTGGACGACCCGAAATAATCTTTTCAACAGCATTTAGCCGGTCAAGATCAGGATATTCCGGCACTTGTTGAATTGGAAAACTGCGCCAGCTATTTGGTTGCCAAGTCATTTGATTTTCGTCCTTTTAAGGCGAGATGGCTCGCAAACAGCACAACCGACCTCACCCCTTTCATTGGAATTACAGCTCAATATTGCGGATTTGCCCTGTTTTTTCAAGCTTTATTCCGATAACAGGGCTGGCGAGAAATTGCCAAACCTAGCCCTCTTTGCGCGGTGTGCGCATGGTCACGAATTCTTCGGCGGCGGTTGGGTGAATGCCAATGGTGGCGTCAAAATCTGCCTTGGTTGCCCCCATCTTTACGGCAATCGCAATGCCTTGCATGATTTCACCGCAATCGGGCCCCATCATATGTACGCCAACAACCTTGTCGTTTGCCGCGTCGACAATCAGTTTCATATAGGTTTTTTCACCACGTCCCGAAATGGTGTTTTTCATCGCCCGAAACTGGCTTTCAAAAATAGTGACCTTGCCATGAATATTGACTGCATCGGCTTCAGACAGGCCAACCGATGCGATGGGTGGCTGGCTGAATACGGCCGAGGCGACATTGGCATGATCGGCCTTGCGCGGGCGATTGCCAAATTCGCTATCGGCAAAGGCATGGCCTTCGGCAATCGCAACTGGTGTCAGGTTAATTCGGTTTGTGACGTCACCAATGGCATAAAGACTTGGCAGGTTTGTTTGTGACATATCATCAACAATGATTTCGCCCTGTTTGCCAAGCTTGACCCCCAAATCATCAAGGCCAAGATTGGCAGTATTTGGCCTGCGACCTGTCGCCGCCATGATCTGATCAACCGCCAGCCTGCTGCCATCGCTAAGATGCGCCTGCTTGCCGCCATTTTCAGCCGTGACATGATCAATGGTGGTTTCGGGGTGAAGAATGATTCCGCGATCGGTTAGCGCCGTTGCGATATGGGCGCGAACATCATCATCAAAGCCACGAAGCGGTAAATCACTTCGATAAATCAAATGGGTTCGCGCCCCAAGCCCGTTGAAAATACCGGCAAATTCAAGCGCAATATAACCGCTGCCATAAATGGCAATGTCCTTTGGCATTTCGGGCAGATCCAGCGCTTCATTCGAGCTGATGGCATGATCTTTCATGCCCGGAACATCGATGAATTGCGGCGCACCACCAACCGCGATCAAAATTTTGCCAGCACGATAGACATCCGCGCCAACGCTGACCTCATTCGGGCCAGTGACCCGTCCCCAACCCTCGATCAAGGTAGCGCCAGCATTTTTCAATAGCGACCGGTAAATATTTTCCAACCGGCCAATTTCAGCATCTTTCGCTGCGATCAAGCCAGGCCAATCATGCGACAATCCATCAATTTGCCAGCCAAAGCCGCGGGCATCTTCAACATCGGCTGAAAAACTGGCCGCATACATCAACAGCTTTTTCGGCACACAACCACGGATAACGCAAGTTCCACCCGGCCGGTCTCCTTCGATCACCGCAACCTTGGCACCATGACCAGCGGCGATGCGGCCAGCACGAACGCCGCCAGACCCTGCGCCAATCACAATCAAATCATAGTCGAAATTCTGCGAAGATTGGGCCATTATTTTTTGCCTTTGGCTGCCGGTTGGATTGCGATGAGGATATGCCTCTATCTAACAATCTTGTCGCGCATTCAGCCGCCAAGTTCAAGGTGATTTCCAAGCCATCACACCGCGTATTAGATGCTATAGCGTTTATCGGCCACAGGTTCTGCAATTGGCGGCGACAGATAGTCGGCAAAAATAACATCGTTGAGGCTGGCAAAATTGGCAATGGCCAAAGCCAGTTGATCCGTTGAAAGCGTCTCAAGGTCGATAAAACGGTGCAAGGTTACCGTTGCCGCCCCCGAACAAATGCCAAACGGACGCTGCGCATGGGCAATCGTATCTTCAAGAAGTAGCATCGTCAAAAAAGATGCCTTTAACGGGCCGCTGCCATTGCGGGCAACCGTACTGGACAAAAGCGCCTGATTGGCATGATGCAGCAATTCGATCTGAATGATGGCATTGTCATTTACCGGCATCATCCATCGGCTTGCGGCAAGCGCAACAACCCGATCATGCAAAAGATGATGTTTGGTTTCGCCAAAGTCTGGCATGATATGGCGGATTTGCGATTTCGTGCTGGGATGCATCTCTGGTCAAACTCCTAGGCGAGATGATTTGTGAGCCGGTAGCACGATTTTCAGGGCGTCGCTGATGGCAAAAACAATATCTCTTTGGTGATAAATCTTATCATAAATTAACGAATTATTAAGAAATATCATTCCGCAAAGTGTTTTTCTATTATGCAGAGATATAATCCTTTTGGAGGGTTCTAAAATCTGCATCTTACCGGTGATGTATTGCGCCTATTCAATCAGAAAAAACAATTATAGATTGCCATTTGACTGCTATTGCGGCGTTTTTTCAAGACATGGCAGCCGGCATGAGGCATCCAGTATTCCAGAGCAAAGGCAAACGCGCCCATAGTTTCGCGCCGATAGTTTCGCGTCGATAATTTTCCGCCGTTACTTTTTGCGCTCTTCAATTTGGCGTATCGTCTAGCATAGCGTTTGGCGTCTATACCGCATCAAACTGCGGCAATCATTGCGCCATGCAAGCGGTCACGATAAGCTGAGGCCGCACCCTAAATTTCGGGCGCATCACCAATGTGATCATTTGCCGTGATCATTGTCTTTTTTCTTGGGTTTCATCAATGGCCGAACAACCTTCATCATCGCCGCAATCAACCGCGCTTGGCACCTGTCTTTGGCAACCAACAGACGAGGCGATCGAACAGGCACAATTGCAAGATTTCGGGCGGTTTATCGCTGCCAATCATGGCTTTGACTGGGGCGGTGATTTCCAAGCCTTATGGCAATGGTCAATCGATTCAATGCCTGATTTCTGGCAAAGCCTGTGGCAATGGCATGGCATGATTGGCGATATGGGATCACGCATCCTGATCAATGAAACCGCGATGCCCGGTGCCCAGTTTTTTCCCGATGCCAAAATCAATTTTGCCGAAAATCTTTTGGCCGAGGCTGATGACCGCCCTGCGATCAGCGCCTATGGCGAAGATGGCCGTCATATCGCGCTTAGCCGTGCCGAGCTGAAACAAAAAGTTATGGCGCTTGCCGGCTGGATGCGTGCCAAGGGCGTTGGCCAAGGTGACCGCGTTGCCGCCTACACGCCAAATGCGGCCGAAGCAGTGATCACGATGCTAGCAAGCGCAACCATTGGCGCGGTCTATTCCAGCTGTTCGCCCGATTTCGGATTAGCTGGTGCGGTTGATCGGTTTGGCCAAATTGAACCAAAGCTGTTAATGGCCTGCGATGGCTATCTTTATGGAGGCAAAAAGATTGACCGGATGCCGCTGATTGCCAATCTTACCGCCCAATTGCCAACGCTTGAGGCAGTTTTAATCCTTCCCTATCTCTGCGATGCGCCGGATTGCCGCGCCATCGCCAATACCACCCTTTTTGACGATGCAATTGCAAGCGCCAAACCGGTTAGCGCTTTCGTGCGGGTTGGTTTTAATGATCCGCTTTATATTCTCTATTCAAGCGGCACAACCGGTGCGCCAAAATGCATTGTTCACGGCGTTGGCGGCACCTTGATCCAGCATATCAAAGAACATCGCCTTCATGGTGATTTGGGCGCGGGTGACGCCATGTTCTATTTCACCACTTGCGGATGGATGATGTGGAATTGGCTTGTATCGGCCTTGGCGATCAAGGCAAAAGTGGTGTTGTTTGAAGGCAACCCATTTCACCCGGGGCCAGCCCGATTGTGGGAACTGGCCGAAACCGAAAATATTGCCATTTTCGGCACGTCGGCAAAATATATCGATGCTGTTCGCAATTCAGGCTATGTGCCGCGTGATCAGGTTCGTCTTGGCGCACTACGGGCATTATTATCAACCGGATCGCCGCTCTCATCTGACGGCTTTGCCTTTGTTTATGACAAAATCAAACCCGACCTGCAGCTATGTTCAATTTCCGGTGGCACCGATATTGTGTCATGTTTTGTTCTTGGCTGTCCGGTCCAGCCGGTTTTTGCCGGTGAAATTCAAACCCGCGGCCTTGGCATGAAAACCGATGTTCTGGACGAAGATGGAACCAGCCTTATCGGCAAACAAGGCGAGCTTTGCTGCACCGCGCCTTTCCCTGCAATGCCGGTAAAGTTCTGGAATGATCCTGATGGCAGCAAATATAAAGCCGCCTATTTTGAGCATTTTCAGGGCATATGGCGGCATGGCGATTGGGCCACCATGACTGCACGCGGCGGCATGATCATTCATGGCCGGTCTGACGCCACCTTAAACCCGGGCGGTGTTCGCATTGGCACGGCCGAAATTTACCGTCAGGTCGAAGCATTTGATGCAATCACCGAAGCGCTGGTCATTGGTCAGGATTGGCAAGATGATGTCAGAGTTATCCTGTTTGTGCGGATGGCCGATGGTGCCAATCTTGATGATGATTTGCGGCGCGCCATCTGCCTGGCCATTCGCGCTGGTGCAACGCCTCGCCATGTGCCTGCTGCCATCATCGCCGTTCCTGATATTCCGCGCACGCGTTCGGGTAAAATAACCGAACTTGCCGTTCGTGATGTCATTCATGGTCGGGCGATTAAAAACACCGAAGCCTTGGCAAATGCCGAAGCGCTGGCTTTTTTCAAGGCTTTACCTGAATTGCAAAAGCCGGATTAGCCTTTAATCAGCCCTTGAACCGCACTGCTATTGGCAAAACGGCGGCGGTTGGCTTTGTAAAAAGCAAGCGATAGGGATAATTGGCGGGTTTCTTCCTGTTTCAAGGAATCTTCATCATCAAGATCATCCAGCTTGGCCGCTGCGCAAATATGCGCAAGATAGGTATGATCAGCCTTCACGCGGTCGGCAATGGTCTTGAATTTTGCCTTTGACCCAACTGGCCATTTTTCGCGCAATAAGGTTAGAAGCACAAAATTGGCACCTGCCTCAAACTGGGACGCAAGCGCGCTGCCGACCGTGGCTTTGCTGGTAATAATCTCAGTGGCAATGATGGTCATCGCGTCAAGATGATTTTGATCAGCCGCCAATTCAGCGCCGCGATCCTGATCCATCCAATGTCCAAGAAGGTTAACCTTATCGGCAGCGTCCAGCCCCATCAGCAATGCATGGCTTGCTGCCTTGCGGGTCATGGTTACATCAACAATGTCGCTTTCGCCCATGATGCGGATAAGTGTTTTTTGGTCAGCCATCAATTTATTCCCAGATCAATTTTGATACAGATATCGCGCCGTCAATCGCGCGGGTTTACTCAATCGCGCGGGTGTACTTAACCGCGCGGGTTTACTTGGGTTTTCGCAAAAGAACAAGCCTTTCATCGCCGCCATCGCATGACATGCCGCCAATTCTTCATAGGGTTTGCCCTAGATCCCCGGTTGATTGACCTCGCGCGTGCGCACAAGTTCGCGCCATGCAATCACAAGACAGCTAGCAATAATAACAAGCGCGCCAATAATTTCACTTGCCGACATGATTTCGGCAAAAACAAAATAACCAACAATCCCCGAAATTGGCATCTGCACATAACGCATCGACGCCACCACAACCGCATCTGAATAGCGATAGGCGGTTGTCATCACAATTTGCAACGCTGATCCGATCACCCCAAGAATCACAAGGTCAATCAGGACTGACTGGCTAATTGATTGCATCTGATCGGGTAAAACCATCACGACAACGCTCAAAACACCAAATCCGGCCAAATTATACCAAGCCGCCACCGATGCAGGCGCGTCGCCTTTGCCAAGCTGGCGCAGCATCAAGGACAGGCCAGCCCCGACAAGCGCAGCACCAATGCCATAAAGCGCATACCATGACATCGCGCCCGCAAACGGGTCGGTGATAATGACCACCCCTGCCAAACCAGCAATAACCGCCGTCCAACGGTAAATCCCTACTTTTTCACCCAGAAAAATCGGCGCTAACAGCGTGATGAAAATAACCGAACTTTGGAATAACGCTGTTGCCATGCCAAGCGGCATTGACCGGATTGATAAAAACCAAAAGGTAATGCCACAAAGACCAAGAAGGCTGCGAAAAAACAGAATTCTGCGTTGATTAATTTGCAAGAAATCACGGCCACGAAGATAAATGGCATAGAGGAATAAAATCGGAAGCGAGAATAGGAACCGGTAAAATAAAGTGGTGATAATATTGATATCCGAGCCTAGCTTTTTGATCAGGACACCGGTTAGCACGCCGAAAATAACCGCAAGCAGACTTAGAAACACACCCATCAAAGACCGAGGCAAGCGAACCAACTTTCTGTAGCTTTACATTTGAACTGCTGATCATTGAGCGCTTTGAAGCCGTTTCGATTTTGCACAAGAACGCGCCTAACCTCGGCAGAGGCCGCCAGCATTGATCATTTCTGGTTCTATCGTAATTTATGCAAAAGCACATCTTTTCTTTTCCCCAACAGTGTTTATCATTGCTATGATATTCAGGTAAAACCAACCAAGGAGCGCGCAACATGACCTCGCAATCAAATCCGAAACATCTGAGATTCACTGCCGCCCTTACGCCCAAATCTTTATCACGAATTTGTGCAACGCTTGTCGTTTGCCTTGTCGCCACCGGATTTGGCACCGCCAATGCCGATATCATCGCTGACCGCAAAGCCGGATTTAAGCGCAATGCTGATTCGATGAAGGCCATCGCCGCCGCCATTGGGAGTGGCGATTACCAAACCGTGATCAGCCGTGCCGACGGGATTGCCAGCTGGGCAAGCAAAATTCCAAGCTATTTTCCCGAAGGAAGCGATTCAGGTGACACCAAGGCGCGCGCCGAAATCTGGTTTGAATTTGACGCCTTTAAAGCCAAGGCCAAAGCCAATGAAACCGCCGCGCTAACCCTTGTCACCGCCGCCAAGTCAGGCGATCAGGGTGCCATGATGGCAGGGCTGAAAAATCTGGGGGCAAGCTGCAAATCCTGCCATTCCAATTTCAAAGACTAGACCGTCAAAATTGGGCTTTGCGTGGATAAACCTTTGCATGGAAAAACCAAGGGTGCTGGTCAAAACAAGGATGGCCGCAATAGGGTAAGCGATTGTGCCGCAGCGACAAACGCCACCATCAAGATAAATCCAAAAAAACTATGTTTGGCTGAAATACCGCCATCTTGTTCAAGCGCTGTATCGGCGGTTTTGGATTTGCCTTGAACCATGACCATTGTCAAATTGCGCTTTTTCTTGAATTTATAAATCAAAATGGCAGCAATATGTAAAACGATGATCAGAAACAAAAACCTTTCTGAGAAATGATGCACATCGGCAATTTTATCGGTCAAATTTGGCACCAGATGCGCTAGCGGCCCCTCAAACAAAACATCATCATTTGACATGGTGCCGGTAACCGCCATCAACAGCGGAATGCCAAGCAGCCCTAAAACCG
>ERZ1046568.1043-NODE-1043-length-20410-cov-5.490494_pt1 | contig 20410 bp, 20 predicted proteins | sample MGYA00383092_ERZ1046568 | MGnify/ENA primary metagenome ERZ1046568 (study PRJEB29581, sample SAMEA5548362) | metagenome | biome: marine; feature: coastal; material: water | depth 1 m | study: Short-term variability in the microbial, nano- and picoplankton... | reverse complement strand
GTTGGACAAAGATGATACATGGTCGACTCCCGTGAGGATTTCAAAATTTGCCGGAGATTGTTTGGATGATGACAATACAGTCGAAGGAGCTGTTCCTGCCGTTGGAAAAAATGGTGAATTATTTGTGGTGTGGTCAGGTACCAAAGGTTTAGTTATGCAAAAGTCTTCAGATAAAGGCGAAACGTGGTTGAAAGAAGAACAATTCATCGGACCACAATTCGGTGGCTGGACATTGGAAATCCCAGGTATTTCTCGGGCAAATGGCTTACCCATTCTTGTCAGCGATTGTTCGCAAGGATCGAATCGTGGAAATTTATACTTGAACTGGTGCGATCAACGCAATGGAACAGATGATACCGATTCTTGGCTGTCTGTTTCAAAAGACGATGGTAAAACTTGGTCGAAACCTGTAAAAGTGAATCAAGATAATGGACCGGCACATCAATTTTTCACCTGGATGTCCATAGACCAAAGTACTGGAAACTTATATTTTGTCTATTACGACAGAAGAGATTCGAAAGGTGATGAAACGAATGTTTATTCGGCTCGGTCTATTGATGGCGGAATGTCATTTACAGAAATGAAAATCACGAAAAAACCATTTACACCAAATAAAGAGGTCTTCTTTGGTGATTACTTGAATATTGCATCCGTAAATGGAACGATTCGCGCTATTTATCCAAGAATGGACAATGAAAAAATTAGCCTTTGGGTAGCACATTTGTTCGACAAGAACTTTTAAGTCATTTTTCGAATAATAGCTTCAAAATCAGGAAACTCGAGGAGTAATTGTTCAGTAGTAAACAATTCAAAATCTGCAAAATCAAATCCGGGAGCGACGGTACAAGAGACCAACGAAAATGCATTGTCTACGTCTAGAGAACTTCCAAAAATAGTTTCGGCCGATACCAAAAACTGAGGTACTTCTCCTTTTGCTATATCTAATCCCACTCTCTGTACCTGATGACCATTTACTTTGGACAAAGTATGAATAGACAATGGACTTCCAGCATGATAAAACCAAATTTCATCACTTTTGATGCGATGAAAACGAGAAATATTATGGGAAGTAATTAGAAAATAAATGGCCGTTTGCACATTTCTATCACCAACCGTTTTTTCAGACCGATAGGTTTCTTTGTAGAATCCGCCTTCGGGATGAGGCAGTAATTCCAGTTTATCGATTAAAACTTGTGCTTCTTTAGGTACCATGATTAATCCAGTAAACCTTTGTTTGGTTGATCTCCTTTGTTTCTAATTTTCGGGAAATAATAACGAAGGTCTAGCGTGAAATACGGCGAACGAACAAACTGAGCTTGATCCACTCGAATACTTTCATTTTGAGAACGATACACTGAAATAAAGGCAAATAACGGACTCGTAGGTATACTTGCAGAGCCGCCCAAATAAAAGATCCCAGAATTTCGTGTTCTGTATTCTACGCCAATTTGTGCATCGACGTTAAATCCAAACTTTCGAAACGCATATCCTTCAAAACTAGCGCTTCGTTTTACCGGCAAATCATCCACTTGAGCATAAACACTTGATGGTTTATACAAAGCGGTCATTCCTAAACCAACATTAGCAAAAATAGAATTGGAGAATTTTACGAATACCAATCCTTTGACAGGCAATTCATAATTGGTAAAAGCGAAATCGGAAGTATAGGTTACGTTTGTGTCAGTCGGCGAAGAAGCCAAATTGAAATACCGCTTGTTGTGAATCAAACCTAACTCAAATCCCAATTGATCGGTATATCGACGCCGAATTAGGCCACCAAATGAAAAACCGTTACGCATCCCAATAGAACTAATAACCGTATCGTTCGTTTGGGTCAAAGTCGATCCTTCAACAAAACGATTATGCGCCAATCCTCTGATTTGAAACGCAAATGATGTAGGATATTTCTCTCGTTCGTTTTCATCGGCCCTTTCCTGAGAAAGAGCTGGCATCGCAACAAATAAAAGAATAATCCAAGTGGGTTTCATGATTAGCATTTAAAACGAATATAACGAAATGAACTATACATTATTTTACGATTGATTGTTCGGCTGCATTCGTTGCCTCTACTAGTTTATTTTGAGCTTTACAGTATCCAACAAGCGTCAAGGTCATAGCAATTAACGAAAGTCCCAAGATTATCCAACGCAAAGGTGCAAAGGCAATTATCGGCTTTTTGTGCTTGCCTTCTACTCTATAATTAATTTTCTCTGCTGCTTTAAAGTCCTTGTTTTTAAGGCCATATAAGGTGTACATTTTACCTCTTTTGTCCTCTTCGCCTTTCTCAAACCAAATGTTGTGCTCTTTCAATTCAATTTCAAAACTTTCCGCTCGCTCAGCATCCGCAAAGCGAAAAACAACGTAATTTTTATTTTCTGGGTGTTGTACGTAATTGACAAAACCCAAATCAATCGAACTGTCTATTGGGTTTTCCATTCTGTCAAATATTCAATTGGTTTGCGCTGACCTTTTGGCCATTCCATTTCTGGCGAAGGATAACCAACATAAAAAAGTCCGAGACATTTATCTTTCTCGCCCAGGGCCAAATAATCTTTCATTTGTTGACTGTTGATTAATCCCGGAGTAGACCAAAATCCTCCAAGCCCGTATGCAGTGCAAGTCAAATGCATGTTCTGAATAGCACAAGCTACCGCCAACATTTCATCTTGCTCCGATATTTTCTCGCTTTCGTGACGTTCCATGCACATAGCAATCACTGCAGAACTCTTCAACGGACGATTCGTCATTTTTACAATTTTCATTTCCTTTTGATCGGCTTCTGGCGTTAATTCCAAATAGGTCCGAACTAAAAAATCGCTTAAATTTTGTCGTGCATCGTCCATGAATACTTTAAACCTCCAAGGCTGGGTATTTCCATGAGTAGGCGCCCAAATAGCATTATTCAACAAGAGTTCAATTTGCTCTTGGTGGACTTTTCTATCGCTAAATTGTTCTGGATAAATCGTCCTTCTGTTGCGAATGACATCTGTGATTTCAGATAGGTTATACTTCATGGCTGAAATTATCTATGCTTTTTCGGTGTCTGATTTAGGTGCAATATCCGTTTTCTCCACTTTTCCTGGCTCAACTTTTATAGGCTCGACCTTTACAGGTTCATCTTTTGCAGCATCATCCGCAGTTTGAGGGGGCGGAACAACTGGTTTATATGGTTTTCTCGTCGAATCAACAACTTCATTGATATCATTGCTCATTTGATCCAACGGTCGACGCAGTGTTTGCTCTGTTTCGCTTATTAAACTTTTTAAATTCAAATCTTTTTTGATATCCATACCAGACTTTTTAATCTCGTTCTGAACATCTTGAGAAGCATCCTTTATTTGACGCATCGTTCGACCCAACGATTGTGCAATTCCGGGAATACTTTTCGATCCGAAGAAAATCAGAATAAATACAAGAATCAAAAGTATCTCCGTTCCGGCGATATCATTAAATATGAGAACCATGATGCAAATTTAGGTAAAAGAGTTGCTTTTTACATGAATTTGCCAATCAAGTTTTTAGCAAGAAATTATTTAATTACTAATTCTCGTTGAAAAAATCTTCTTCTGAGAAAATAGAACCCACCAAATCTTTAAACTGAGAACCTTTCACCAGTTGATTTCTCAACAACAATGAATATTCAGACAACCCATAAATCACGAACTCCATCCACAGAATAAGTTCATCCCCTTTTACTTTAGGTTTGAATTGTTTCACGAATTTAGCTAGTCCAGTCACCTTTTTAAGTCCATTTTGGTAAGCCGCGGTATTATCCGACAATAAAATATCGAGCACATTTCCAGCGGCAAACCAGTCGCGAATAGGCTGAACGGGGTTCTTATCTGTTACTTTTGACAATCTGTTCGGATCAGGAAAATTCATCAGGAATTCCTCTTTAATAGCCGCACTAACCAAATGCTGCGCAACCGCCGCCGCTCCTTCTTGTTCACCTTCATACACCAGTTCCACCTTTCCGTTTATTGCGGGGAGAACACCTTGCAAATCCGAAATTCTAGCACTCGATTTTCCTTCATTATTCATCAACATTCGTCTTTCGATTGTGCTGAGTAAACTTTCAAAAGCGGTTATGGTCAAACGGGCAGAAACACCCGATTTAGAATCTACATATTCTGAGTCTCTGGCCATGAAAGCAATCCGCTCAATCAACGTTCTCGATAAATCAGATACTTCAATATTCTCCTTTTGAAAGTCAGTCATTTTTGCTTCTTGGGCAGTGATCTTTTTCCCTATCTCAATATCTTTTGGATAATGCGTTAAGATTTGTGAGCCAATTCTATCTTTCAACGGAGTAATGATACTTCCTCGATTCGTATAGTCTTCTGGATTGGCCGTAAAAATGAACTTCACATCCAATGGAATGCGCAATTGGAAACCACGAATCTGTACATCACCTTCTTGTAAAATATTAAAAAGTGCTACTTGAATTCTGGCTTGCAAATCAGGTAATTCATTGATAACAAAGATACAACGGTTACTTCTTGGAATAATTCCATAATGTATAACACGGTAATCCGAATAACTCAATTTCAAATTCGCTGCCTTGATTGGGTCAATGTCACCAATTAAATCAGCTACCGAAACGTCAGGTGTTGCTAACTTTTCGACATACCTTTCGTCCCGTCTGAGCCATGTAATTTTCGTTTTATCTCCTTCTCCTGCAATTTTTTCTTTGGCAAACTGAGATATAGGAGCAAGCGGATCATCGTTCAACTCAGAACCTTCAACCACCGGAACAAACTCGTCTAATAAGCGAGTCAATTGTCGCGCAATCCTGGTTTTCGCTTGACCTCTTAAACCTAACAAATTAATGTTATGTCCGGATAAAATAGCACGTTCTATATCAGGAATTACAGTATCCTCATAACCAATGATTCCTTCAAAAATAGATTCTACTTTTTGTAAAGATTGCACTAAATTTGATCGCATCTCCTCTTGAATGGATCTTGGTTCATATCCGCTTTTCTTCAACTCTCCTATTGTTGTGGGTAAATTTTTCATCTTTTAAATGTTCTCTTTTTGTTTCGTTCAAAATCTTCGAAGACAAATTCTCCGAGTCCTTGTAATGAGGTATAAAATGCTTTTCCGTTATTGTGTTCTGTAAAATCGTGCACGAATTCTTGCAAGTATGGATCCGTTGCAACCATAAATGTTGTTACAGGTATTTTCAACCTCCTTGCCGCTTTTGCGAGCGAATAGCATTTGTTTAAAATCTTTTGGTCCAAGCCAAAACTATTCTTGTAATATTTTCCATCTTCAACCAAACAAGTTGGCTTTCCATCGGTAATCATGAAAATTTGTTTATTCGCATTCTTCTTTCTTCTCAATAAATCCATAGCCAATTCTAGACCAGCTACTGTATTCGTGTGATATGGACCAACCTTCAAATACGGTAAGTCTTTGATTTCAATTTGCCAAGCGTCGTTTCCAAATACGATTATGTCAATTGTATCTTTCGGGTATTTGAGTTTGATTAACTCAGACAAAGCCATGGCCACTTTCTTCGCAGGTGTAATTCTATCTTCACCATAAAGTATCATAGAATGAGAGATATCGATCATCAACACCGTACTCATTTGGGTTTTGTATTCGCTTTCTCGAATTACCAAATCACTTTCCTTCATCGAAAATTCGCCAATACCATTGTTGATTTGGGCATTTTTCATGGATTCTAGCATGGCGATATCTTGCATAGAATCACCAAATTGGTAATCTCTCGTGTTGCTTGAAACTTCGTCACCAATTCCACCAAATCGTGAACCGTGATCGCCACCCTTACCTTTTTTCAATTTACCAAAAATATGATCTAGGGCTTGCTGACGGATGGCTTGTTCCGTTTTGGCTGTTAACGCCATCCCTCCACTTCCCGTTTCAGAGTCATCTTTTAAATAGCCGCGGTCTTTCAGTTCTTGGATGAAATCACCAATTCCGTAATCAGGTGTTGTCAATTTATATTCCTTATCCAATTCTCTCAGCCAAGAAATTGCTTCATCTACCTCACCACTTGTATAGGTAAGCAGCTGCTTAAAAAGGTCGAAAAGCTTTTCAAAAGGTGTTTGATTCTTTGGTATGAATTCTAGGAAACGGTATCCAATCATAATGGTTTGTAACAATTCATTGAAGTTAATTGTTTTCAACTCGCAAGAAAAAGTCTGTAATCATCTTTAACTTTTTTATATCATGAACAATCCACATGCACTAAGTGCTATAATAGTGACAAATTACGTAAGTAAATCCCTATATTTGAACTCTAATAAAAAACAAAGATTTGGCAAATAAAATAAAATTTGGAACAGATGGATGGCGGGCAATAATCGCTGAAGAATTTACCACTGAAAACGTAGCGAGAGTATCCATCGCAACGGCAATTTGGTTGAAGAAGAACTTCGATAGCCCAAGCGTGGTTATAGGTCATGATTGCAGATTCGCTGGAAAACTATTCATGGACGTAGCTTCTAAAGTATTCTTGTCCGAAGGAATTAAGGTTTTGATGGCAGATGAAATGGTATCGACACCCATGATTTCCTTGGCTACCAAACAATTGAAAGCTTCGATTGGTGTCGTATTAACTGCTAGTCACAATCCGCCTAGTTATAACGGTTATAAACTTAAAGCGCATTATGGTGGGCCTCTTTCACCAGAAAAAGTGCAAGAAATAGAAGATATCATTCCTGAAATAAATTCAGTTGATTTAAACGCTGTCTCTCTGGAGAAAGCAATTGAATCTGGCAAACTAGAAATGCACGATTTCGAAACGCGCTACGTAGATCACGTTAAAGCAAATTTTGACTTGGATGCGATTTCAAATTCTGGATTGAACTTGATGTACGATGCCATGTATGGTGCTGGACAAAGAGTGATGCCGAGAATTTTACCAAATGTAAAATTGATGCATTGTGAGATGAACCCTTCATTTTATGGGCAACCACCAGAGCCAATTGCAAAGAATCTTATAGAATTGGAAGAATTCATCAAAAAGGATGGCACGGTGTCTTGTGGACTCGCAACAGATGGTGATGCGGATAGAATAGGATTATACAATGGAAAAGGTGAATTCATTGATTCACATCACATTATCTTGTTGTTGATTCACTATATGGTTAAATACAAGCAAATGTCGGGAAAAGTAGCCACTGCATTTTCTTGCACGCCGCGTATTAAAAAAATGGCCGATCACTATGGCTTGCCTTTTGAAGTAGTGAAAATTGGTTTTAAATACATCGCTGGCATTATGGTCGAAGAAGATGTATTAATTGGCGGCGAAGAGTCAGGTGGAATTGCAACAAAAGGTCACATTCCTGAAAGAGATGGGATTTGGATGGGTCTTATTATTTGGGAATTCATGGCCAAATCAGGAAAAACATTGGACGACTTAATTGATGAAGTGTATGCAATTGTAGGCGGATTCAAGTTCGAACGAAATGATCTTCATATAACTGAAGAATTAAAGAAAAAAATAATCGCGAAATGCGAAGCTCAAGAATACACTGAGTTTGGCGACTATAAAATCAAAGATTTACAGACCATCGATGGATTTAAATATTTCTTCGATGACGACCGTTGGTTGATGATTCGTCCTTCTGGAACAGAGCCTGTTTTGAGAACGTATGCTGAAGCGCCAACCTTGGAAGAAGTTCGTGTAATTCTTGAACAAACAGAAAAAGCCATTTGTAATTAATGTCAGGATCTAGCTTTGGAAAAATACTGCGTCTATCGACTTTCGGTGAATCACACGGTTTGGCAATCGGAGGAATTCTAGACGGATTTCCATCTGGATTTGAAATTGATTTTGAAAAGCTCCATCTCTTTATATCAAAGCGTAAACCTGGTCAGTCGAAACTTGTTACCCAACGAAAAGAAGACGATCAGGTCGAGTTTTTATCCGGAATTTTCGAAGGAAAAACGACGGGAACACCTATCGCTTTTATCATCCGAAATGAAGACGCTAAGAGCAAAGATTATTCGCACAACAAGGATGTTTATCGTCCGTCTCATGCAGATTTCACCTACGATAAAAAGTACGGTATTCGCGACCACAGAGGTGGTGGACGAAGTTCGGCGAGAGAAACTGTAGCTAGGGTTGTTGCTGGTGGATTAGCGCAACAATTCTTAGCGGCAAAAGGTATTCAAATGCAAGCTTTTGTCGACCAAGTTGGGTCTGTCAGAATGCCTTGGAAAGACCAACACGGAGCGAAATTAAGTTATTCTGAATCCGATATTGAAGCATCTTTGGTACGTTGTCCGGACCTAGATTATTCTGCCAAAATGCAGACACTCATTGAAGATACGAAGAAAAATGGTGATTCGATTGGCGGATGCATAGCTTGTAAAATCGTCCATGTTCCAGTTGGATTAGGCGAGCCTGTTTTTGATAAATTACCTGCTGAATTAGGCAAAGCCATGTTATCCATTAATGCGGTAAAAGGAATTGAATTTGGCGAAGGATTTGGAGCCGTGGAAATGAACGGTGGTGAACACAACGATACATTTGATTCTGATGGAAATCCAACGAGCAACAATGCAGCTGGGACCTTAGGTGGTATTTCGAACGGTCAGCCAATCTATTTCCGTGTAGCATTCAAACCAGTCGCTACGATTGTAAAAGAACAAAACACAATTGATTCTGAAGGTAATGCAACGACATTTGCTGGTAAAGGCCGACATGACGCTTGTGTTGTTCCTCGTGCAGTTCCTATCGTTGAAGCCATGTCGGCACTTGTACTTCTCGACTTTTATTTGATCCAAAATGCCTACAACTAGCAGTTGGGAAAAGGTCAAACTAATTTTGCAACACAAAAACGTTGCGCTTTTCGTCCTGCTTTTTTCTGTTCTGATTGTTGCCAAAAAGCAAAGCGAAAAATGGCATCAATGGTCCAATAAAGAGAAAACTTTTCGACCAATTGTTCGCTCAGATGGTTCTGGTTATTATGCCTATTTACCACAAATCTTCATTTACGATGAAAATCGATATCACTTTATCGAAAAGATGGTCAATCGATACCCAGATGCAAAAATGGGCGAATTTGGCAACCTGCCCGAAGATAGAAACGGACGCGTGAATAAATATTTTGTTGGGGTTGCCGTATGTCAGTCGCCTTTCTTTCTTGCTGCTCATTGGTTACACGGCCCAGAATTTCCTTCGGATGGATATAGTTTACCCTATCAACGAGCAGTGGCTATGGGCGCCATGTGTTTTTTACTGCTGGGTTTATGGTTGACGTATTTAATTTTATTGCACTTTCGAATCACTCCTTGGTTCTCAGCGGTTGCGTGCGGAGTCATAGCCTTGGGTACTCCACTGCTCTATTATACCATCAATGATCCGCTTACCGCGCATGGATATTCATTTGCTGCCATTTCCTTTTTCGTTTATAGCTTGATTCGTTGGCGCGAAACCTGGACATTAAAGTGGCTTTTACTCGTCTCTTTTAGTTTTGCCATGGTGATTTTGTTGCGTCCAAGCAATGGAATCGTTTTCTTGCTTTATTTTGCGTTTTTCGCAAATCTCAAAGAGGCTTGGCAATTTTTGGTAACGAATCTCTTCAAAAAGTTAAAATATTTAATACCAACAGTTCTAGTTTTTGTGGCTGTAATCGGCTTGCAAATCATGAACGTCTATTACCAGACGGGAAAAATCGGATTCAACATTTACCAAAACGAAAGTTTCTCGAATTGGAACAAACCTCCATTTATTGAAGTTTTGTTTGGATTCCGCAAAGGATTATTTATGTACGCTCCTCTTACCTTTATTAGTCTTTTAGGCTACATTTTCTTTTGGAAGAAACACAAATCAGCGAGTAAAATTATCTTGATATTCCTTCTCGTTTTCACGTACGTCACAGCTTCATGGTGGAATTGGTGGTACGGAGGAAGTCTCGGAATGCGTCCCTTTGTCGACGTTTCCTTGTTTTTCATTCTAGGTTTAGCGTTTCTTTTTCAATTCGTTAAACCTTGGCTGAGGATTGTATCAATACCTATTGTAGCATTTTGTATTTATTTCCATTTCATTTTGACGATACAAATGGACACCGGAATTCTACATTTTGCTGAAATGAATAAAGAGCGTTTTTGGCGCATATTTCTAAAAAAAGATATTCGCTTTCAATGGATTTTCCATATCGATGAACCCATGAAGCTCAATCAAAAATCGCTTGAAACTAGTTATTGGAATTATAATCAATTAACGAAGGATTTCACGGGAACACCAAAATTAAAACCGGGTAATTTTACTTTAGAACACATGCTGATCGCACCTTTTTTTCAAAAAAAAATCGATTCTTCCTTTGCCAATTTGGCAGGCCTGAGAGTGAATTCCAACGTTACCATTAGCGACCATAACAATGTGCCCTGGTTTATTTATGATGTTTATTCTAACGGTGAATGGAAGGAAATTACAGTCGATTTTATCGGGATGCGAATACCTTGTTTACATGAGTCCACACCTATTCAAAGTGATCTGGTTTTCACGGAAGAAATACATTCAGCAGACTCGCTCCGATTGAGATTTCATAACACTCATGGAAAAACGACCTTGGGTTCCTTGCGCTATGATTTGATAAAGAAATGAGATTTCATCGCTCGAATGCACGATTAGTTCCGTACTTTTGCACCAAAGATTTAAAAAATGATTCAACGCATTCAAACACTTTATTTACTCGCCGCAATAATTTGCCTTAGCATGGTGACTGCAGGCAACACGTTGTTTTCCTATTTGTCTGAAACCATGAGATATACAGTATCTTCTTTTGGTGTGACTCAACACGATTTGGTGGATGATAAATTAGTAAACACAGAATCTTTCATGGGATACATGGTCGGCGCAGGCTTGCTTTTGATCGCATTGGTAACTCTTATTAGCTTCAAAGATTTAAAACGTCAACACCGTTTTGGCCGAATGTTGTTTTACGCCTACTTTGCAGTTTTGATTAGTGTAATGGTATTCTTTTATATCGGCGATTCGCAAGTTTTAAATGACATTACAAGTCGTGAAATGGGTATGGGCTTGATCTTTTTAATCATTGGTTTTCCATTCGTATTTTTGGCCAACACAGGAATTAATCGTGATAAGAAACTTTTAGATTCACTAAATCGACTGAGATAAATAGATAAAACGTTGCTTTCGACTCCGCTCAATCAACGTTTTACAAATGAGCAATCCGTCACCGCGAAGCAGCACCGAAGGTAATCAGTAATCCGCCAATCCAAAATTAAAAATGAACGTACTCTCCGTCGAAAATATTACTAAAACATTTGGCATCCGTACCATCTTCAAAGACGTTTCTTTTGGTCTCGACCAAGGCGATAAAATGGCCATCGTTGCCAAAAATGGCAGTGGTAAATCGACCTTGCTACGTTGTTTGAATGATCTTGAACCCATCGACTCTGGACGAATTGTTTATCGAAACGATTTATCTATTGCGTACATGGAACAAGCCGAAAATATCGATGGAAATCAAACGGTTTTACAGGCAGTTCTTGGTGGAGATATGCCTGAAATGGTTGCCATCCGAGAATACACAGAATCCTTGCGGACGGGAGATCAGGAGATGATGAACTCTAGTATGCAGGCGCTAACAGACCTGAATGCTTGGGACATAGAATCGAAAGTGGAGCAGATACTTTCTATTCTTCGATTAGACGATACTTCTCAAAAGGTTATGATGCTTTCTGGAGGTCAACAAAAGCGAGTTGCTCTTGCAAAAGTACTTGTTTCGGAGGCTGATATTTTAATTCTCGATGAGCCAACCAATCACTTGGATTTGGATATGATCGAATGGTTAGAAAGTTATTTAGCCTCTTCGAAATCAACGATATTGATGGTGACACACGACCGTTATTTTTTAGAGGTTGTCTGTGACGTGATTCTAGAACTGGAAGACGAAACGCTTTACAAATACAAAGGGAACTTTTCCTATTATTTAGAGAAAAAAGCAGAACGACAAGAACAATTAGAATCGACCGTTTCCAAAGCGAGAAATACCTTCAAGAAAGAATTGGATTGGATCCGACGTCAACCCAAGGCTCGTGGTGTAAAGCAAAAAGCACGAGTAGATGCTTTTGACGGAATTAAACAAACAGCCAGCATTCGTTTGGATGAAGATGAATTGGAAATCCCAGTTAAAATGGAGCGTTTGGGATCAAAGATTGTCGAATTCCATAAAGTGTCCAAGTCTTTCCCGGGAAAACCGATGCTGAAAGAATTTAACTATCACTTCAAGCGTAAAGAACGACTGGGAATTGTTGGTAAGAATGGAACTGGAAAAAGTACCTTCTTGCAAATGATTACGGGTAATTTGGAAATTGACGCTGGAAAAATTTCTATAGGGGAAACTGTCCATTTCGGGTATTATAGCCAAGATTTGATTGAAACAGATCAGGACAAAAAAGTAATTGATGTTATTCGCGATATAGCGGAATACATTCCTTTGGAAAAAGGTAAACAACTGTCGGCAGCGCAATTGTTGGAGAAATTTCTATTCCCACGTCACATGCATTTTCAGTTTGTTTACAAGCTGAGCGGTGGTGAAAAACGCCGTTTGAAGTTACTGACTGTATTGATGAGCAATCCGAATTTCTTGATTTTGGATGAGCCAACCAACGACCTCGACATTTTCGTGATGAGCGTGTTAGAGGATTACTTGCGTGCATTCCAAGGTTGTTTGATTGTGGTGAGTCACGATAGATATTTCATGGATAAAATGGTCGATCACCTATTCGTTTTCGAGGGTGACGCTAAGATAAAAGACATTACTGGAAATTACACCGCTTTCCGAACTACTTCATCAAAAGGGCCTTCACGTCCTGCCGAAACGAAGGTATTGGAACAAGAAGAAGTCGCTCCCACTGCTGCCCCAGCACCAAAAGCATCAGTAAATTCTGGAGAAAAGAAGAAACTCAGTTTCAAAGAACAATTCGAATACGACGTATTGGAAAAGGAATTGGAAGAATTAGAAACAGAGAAAGATAAGTTTACAGCCGTTCTTTCGACGGGCACTGCAAGCAACGAAGAGTTGACTGCAGCTGGAATAAAGCTTAAGGAAATTGTGGAAGCGATTGATGCGAAGACTGATCGTTGGTTGATATTGTCAGAACGGTTATAGAAAAGCATCCTCTCAAAGATTTTTCCCATTTGTTCAATTCATTAAAAGCAGGAGAAAAATTAAGATCGTCATTTTCTGATTGTGATAATCATTGGACGATGCTTTTAGTAGATTCATGTGTAAAACATAACAATCAAATTTAGATTTAATGGATAAGTATTTCGACTTAATCTTCGGATGAGCCGGCAATTAGAAGAATTATAGGAATGTCTTATGTGCTTTAGACGGAATTTTACCGTTACTTTGGAAACTGGCGTGCTTTTCTCTACCCATAAATTCAGATACAATATTAATTTCCAAATCGAGAGTCTAGAAATGAATCGTAAATATTGCGGTTTTGGTGCGGCTCTTGAAATTGAGGTGAGGTTATAAAAAATTCCTTTTGTTACTCGAAAATGAATAAAAGGTTTTGCTTAGGAAACAAGCACAACCTTTTTAATGCACTTTAATTATTTCAATAGTATTACCATTGAACTGAAATACATCGCCTGGTTTTTTACCTTTCATTTGAAGGCCAACTGGGCTAGAAATTGAAAGTACAAAGATGTTTTTACCGGCTACTTCAAGTTTTCCTAATCCAATGGAAATAAAATAGTTGCCGCTCGACGTCTCTACTAAGCTTCCTAGTTGTACTTCATTATGGTATTCAGCATGATAAATCATAGAAAGTGTTTTTTGCAGTTCTTTCGCTTTTGCAAGTTGCACATTTGCCTTTTGTTCTTCCATCTGAAGCATGGCCATTCCCGTTTCATACTTATCGCCAGCGCTGCTTTTGGTTTCATTCGCCTTTGAGTCGTTGATAGAATTTATCTCCGTCAAAGATTCATTTATTCTTTCCGAAACAATCTCATTCAGCCGTTCAATGATACTTTTCTTCTCCATACTTCCCAAAAGTAGCTAAAACATTATATCAAATCTCTTATCTTTGCACTTCAAATTATTTAAATATTCATAGCATGCAACTGTGTAATACTCTAGATAAAAATGAATTGGAAGCAAAATTAAGAGCCGATGGAGCTCAATTTGTTACAGTATCTTTTTATCAATATGCCAAAATAGAAAACCCTTCGCTTTTCCGTGATCATTTATATACGGAAATGGACAAGCTCAAAATTGTAGGTCGAATTTATGTCGCCCATGAAGGCATCAATGCTCAAATTTCTGTTCCTACAGACAGCATTCATTTGCTTCGCGAATTGGTTGACGAAATCGACTTTACAAAAGGAGTTCGTTTGAACATGGCACTGGAAGAATCTGGAGCCGAATTTCCCTTCTTGAAGCTAAAAGTAAAGGTACGTCACAAGATCGTTGCCGATGGTTTGAACGATGAAACATTTGATGTGACCAACAAAGGGAAACACCTTACGGCTGAAGAATTTAATGAATTGACGGACAAGGATGACACTATTCTCATTGATTTCAGAAATCATTATGAATCGGAAGTAGGTCATTTTAACGGAGCAATAACACCAGATGTAGATACTTTTCGTGAGTCACTTCCATTGATAGAAGAAGAATATTTGAAAGGAAACGAAGACAAAAATTTGGTGATGTATTGCACCGGCGGCATTCGGTGTGAAAAAGCTTCGGCTTGGTTCAAACACCGCGGATTTGAGAATGTACATCAACTCGAAGGTGGAATCATAAAATACGCCAACGATTGCAAAGAACAAGGTATTCCGAACAAATTTATTGGGAAAAACTTTGTGTTCGATGAACGACGCGGCGAGCGAATTTCTGAAGATATCATCGCGGTGTGTCACCAATGTGGAAATCCTGCAGATACGCACACCAATTGTGCCAACGAAGCCTGTCACCTGCTCTTCATTCAATGCGAATCGTGTCAAGAAAAAATGAAGAATACCTGTTCGCAAGATTGTTTGGAATTCACCCATTTACCGGAAGACGGACAGAAAGAAAAGCGTAAAGGATTACAAAACTCCAATTTGATTTTCAAAAAAGGAAGATCTGAGAAATTGCCGTTTCAGAAAAAGAGCGAAAAAAACTTATCTTAGCCGACTATAAAAAACAGCAATGAATTTAGCTATTACCTGGGACGTTACTCCTGAAATTATCGATGGTTGGAAAACACCAAACTTATACGGATTGCTTTTCGTAACAGGGTTGATTCTCGCCTTTTTGGTCGTGAAGCGCATGTACAGGCGTGAAAGCATGTCGGAAGACGCTTTGGACAAACTAGTCATTTACATGGTACTGGCAACGATCATTGGTGCAAGATTAGGCCATGTGTTTTTCTATGGTCCCTATTTCGATCATATTGACGTTCAAGGAATTGCGCAGCGTGGTTATTTCTCTCATCCTCAAGATATAATAAAAGTTTGGGAAGGCGGTTTGGCTAGTCATGGTGGAGTTCTCGCTATTTTGATTGCAGCTTATTTGTATTGCAAACTAGTAGTTAAAAAACCGATTGTTTTGACGTTAGACAAATTTGCTGCATCCGGAGCCATTGCCGCTTGTTTCATTCGATTGGGAAACTTAGTCAATTCTGAAATTGTTGGAGTTCCGACAGATAAACCTTGGGCATTTAGCTTTCCAAATTATTATAACGACGTAATACATGCTTTGGATCCGACTCCACGTCACCCAGCTCAATTATACGAAGCGTTAGCTTATTTGTTTATTTTCTTCGTAATGATGTATCTGTACTACAAAAAAGACTTGGTGAAAATTCCAGGTCGTATTTTGGGTTGGTTCTTGATTTTGTTGTTTTCTACTCGATTCTTTATTGAATTTATTAAGATTGGTCAGGCAGAGCGCGATGCAGGATTATTCGTGAATACAGGACAATGGTTGAGTATACCGTTTGTTTTGGTAGGGATTTATTTGGTGGTGCGGAAAGTAAAAATTTAACCGCAGAGAATCGCGGAGATTTCTCAGAAGTCACGGAGTAAAGGAATGTTTGCACAGATTTTGGCTCTTTTTGCTCAACTCTCCGCGCCTCTTTGCGGTAAAACTCGAGCTTACTTCCCCTCAAAAAACCTCCACAAACTATCCTCAGGAACTGAAGCCGTTATATTCACTCTTTCTTTCGTAACAGGATGATCAAATGACACATATCTGGCGTGCAATGAAATAGATTTATCTGGATTAGAGCGTCGAGCACCGTATTTCACATCGCCTTTGATAACACAACCTATCGTACCCAACTGACAACGAATTTGATGATGTCGACCGGTTTCAAGTTCAATTTCTAAAAGATAGTACTTATCACTTTCGGCAATTGATTTATAATGTAGAATTGCTTTCTTACTACCTGTTGCTTCCTTGTCGGATGCGTAACTCTTATTTTGCTTCTCGTTTTTCTTTAGAAAATGTTCAAGTGTGCCGCTAGGTCGAGCTGGTTTGCTTTCTACAATGGCCCAATAGGTTTTCTTGACCGTTTTTTCTCGAAATTGTTTGGATAAACGCTCTAAAGCTTTGCTGGTTCTAGTAAAAATCAATGCACCGCTAGTTGGTCTGTCCAATCGATGAACCACACCACAATATACGTTTCCAGGTTTATCGTATTTCTTTTTCCAATATTCTTTTATCTTATCAGGTAAAGGAACATCGCCTGTTTTATCGCCTTGCGAAATATCGGATGCTTTTTTATTGACTACAAGAACGTGGTTGTCCTCAAAAAGAACCTCTAAACCAAATTCGCTTGGGTTTGTCATCGACTAATACTGCTCGTTTTCATTCGGGAAATCACCAGACTTCACATCTTCGATATAGTGGTGGAATGAGCCTAACATTTCTTCATACAAATTGTGGTATTTACGCAAGAAACGAGGATTAAACTCATTGTTTATACCCAACATATCGTGCACGACCAAAACTTGTCCATCCACTCCATTTCCAGCCCCAATTCCTATGATAGGAATAGTGAGAGATTTAGCCACTTCTGCAGCCAATTCAGTAGGAATTTTCTCTAGTACTATCGCGAAACAACCAGCTTCCTCCAATAATTTAGCGTCTTCTAACAAGCGCTTTGCTTCCTCGTCCTCCTTCGCTCTTACTGCATAAGTTCCGAACTTGTAAATAGATTGAGGCGTTAAACCCAAGTGACCCATAACTGGAATTCCAGCTGTCAAAATTCGGGTAACCGATTCAATTACTTCTCGTCCACCTTCTAACTTTATAGCATGTCCGCCCGATTGCTTCATGATACGTATTGCGCTCGACAAAGCTTCTCGTGAATTCCCTTGATAGGACCCGAAAGGCATGTCCACCACAACTAATGCACGTTCTACTGCTCTAACTACCGACGATGCATGATAAATCATCTCATCCAAAGTAATGGGGAGTGTTGTTTCGTGCCCAGCCATTACATTCGAAGCTGAATCACCGACGAGAATGACATCAATTCCAGCCGTATCAATAATACGAGCCATCGAATAATCATATCCGGTAAGCATAGAGATTTTCACGCCCGCACTTTTCATTTCTTGAAGCGTGTGCGTTGTTACTCTTTTTACATTTTTGTGTACTGACATAATATTTGGATTTCGGATTAAAGGATTTCTGATTGCAGGCAAATATTTTAACTACCCTTTTATCTCTAGTTTTTGTCAAAATTAAGATTAATTGACATTATTCATTGTCAATTTTTAATTGTTCATTGAATTCTATCCTTCAGAAACGACTTTGTAAGCTTCCTTGTCAGTTGACCCAATATGGAAAATGGCATCGCCTTTATTGACAACGGGCGATTCATTCAAACAAAAAATGTATCCATCATCGGAAGATTTCAATTTGCGTTCTGTTTTGCCAAAAGGGTCACTGATGAAGCCAAGCAACTCGCCTTTTTTAACCTTTTGTCCATTTTCAACATGACTTAAAAATAAGCCAGAATTGCCCGCTCGCAGCCATTTATCTGATTTCAAGAAAACTGCTTTTCTTTTTACAGCAACATCTTCCCTAAACTTTTTCATACCTAAGTGGACAAGAATTCTTTTTACGCCGGTAACTCCTTCATGGATAATACCTTCTTCGATAGAATCTGCCTTTCCGCCTTCAAACAACAAAACCTGCTTTCCTCGTTTTACCAGTGCTTCTCGCAATGATTTGTGGATAGTATTTGAGTGAACGATGAAAGGTGGATTGAAAACACGTGCCAATTCCATACTAATTGGGTCTATAGATACACAGCGGATTTGAGCGGCATTGTTTCGTTGGAACGCGCCGGTATGGAAATCGATCACATAATCAACATTAGAGGCTATTTCATTAAGGAATTGATAGGCAAATTGTCCTGCCAACGATCCATTTTTACTTCCAGGAAATGCTCTATTCAAATCACGACCATCCGGTAAAGCTCTCGACAGGCTCAAAAAACCAAAAATATTGAACACGGGTAAACAGATTACTGTTCCCGAGGTTGGCTTATGTAATTTGTTTTTTATTATTCGTCGAACTATCTCAATTCCATTGATTTCATCTCCATGAACACCAGCCATAAGTAACAATACTGGACCATCATCCTTGGCTCGTTCCACAAAGACGGGAACCTGAACCGGGGTATGCGTGTGCAATTTTGCTACATTCATATTCAATTGATATCCTTTGCCAGGTAATATTTCTTGTCCAAGAATAAACATTTTTTTCTTTGCCATAAATTTATTCTGCAATCATTTCATCCAGTATTCGCTGACAATTTTCGTCTCGTTCTGCTGCAAATTCCATTTTTTCTTCACCTTTTTCTTGTTGACCTGAGAAGAGAAAGGCAACGCCCAATTGGAAATGATAATCCATTTTGGAAGGGTTTTGTTTAATCAAAGATTCCCACAATGGAATACTCTCCTTGTATTTATTTACATTCATATAACTAGTCGCCAAAGCATCCGCAAGTGGTTCGCGTTGACTCAACTCATATGCCTTTTTATTGTTAATCAAAGCTTTCTGCTGATCTTCAAATTTCACCCCGCACTTTCCGCTGTAAATCATTCCAAGACTGTTGTAGATGGCCATTTCATCCGGTTTGTCACCTTTCGCTTTTTCAAAGTTCGAAATAGCCGCTTCTATATTTTCGTTCAATAAAGCAAATTCAGCCTTTGTCAGAAAATAGTAAAACGAATCCTTCTCCGCTTTATTCATTGCCTTCTCTGCATAAATCATTGCAGAATCTTTGTGGTCTTGAAAAGAATGTAACAAAGATAAATTTCGTAAAATCCCTGCCTCAAGTTCCACATTTATTTTCCCTTGACCAAGTGCCGTATGAAAAGATTCAGATGCCTTGTCATATTCTTCTTTATCCAAAAAAAGAACACCCTCATCATTGTGTTTTTTAGCAAGCTCTGCATTCTTGTTGGAACAAGCAACTAGCAAAAGAAAAGAGATAAAAATAAATACCGTTTTCATTGGACTGGATTCAGTTAAATACTCGACTTTTGCACAAGGTTAAGGAATGCATTGGAATCGGCGAAAAAAAAAGAAAAAAAGTGCAGAAAATTACTCTATTCTAGAAATTATCCGTAATATTGCACCCCGATTTACACGGATATAATAGACAATAGATTAGAAATAATGGATAAAATCAGAGAAATTCAAAACGAATTAACCGAAATCAAAAGCTTTCCAAAGTTCTCTAGCGGTGATACAGTAAATGTTTCATACAAAATTAAAGAGGGCGAGAAAGAGCGTACTCAAAATTTCCAAGGCGTTGTGCTTCAAAGAAGAGGTCAAGGCCCGACCGAAACATTTACAGTTCGTAAAATGTCAGGAAATATTGGCGTTGAACGTATTTTCCCAATGGACTCTCCGTTTTTAGAAGATATTAAAGTAACGAAGAAAGGTTATGTTCGTCGTGCTCGTATCTTTTACTTCCGTCAACTTACTGGTAAAGCGGCTCGTATTCGTGAGAAACGTTCATTCGTTAAACCAGATTAGTATTAAAACAACTATATTTAAAAAGGCTTTCTTTCGAGAAGGCCTTTTTTGTTGACTATCAAAATGGGTAAAAAGAAATCAATATTTTCAAGGAATAAACCTTTCACATGGGCAATGATCCTTTTCTTGCTCGTTGTTGGTTTACCAATCGGGTATTATTTCTATAACGGTCGATCATTTACAAAATACAGAGGTGATTTTCTTTCTCAATTTCCTACTGGTTATTCTTCAATTGGAATTGATATTTCCCACCATCAAGGCGAAATGGACTGGGAATTGATGTTCGACGATCTCGGATACGACACCTTAGTACAATTCGTCTATTGTAAAGCCACGGAAAGCATAGATCACCTTGACAGACAATGGGAAAGAAATAGAATTCAATTGACCAGATTAGGTATTGT
>ERZ1046568.1039-NODE-1039-length-20429-cov-7.274320_pt1 | contig 20429 bp, 22 predicted proteins | sample MGYA00383092_ERZ1046568 | MGnify/ENA primary metagenome ERZ1046568 (study PRJEB29581, sample SAMEA5548362) | metagenome | biome: marine; feature: coastal; material: water | depth 1 m | study: Short-term variability in the microbial, nano- and picoplankton... | reverse complement strand
TACCAAGACGTTTGGAAGATGCCCTACTCGATTTTGATACTTATGGTTTAAATCAATTTTGGACGCAATACCATGCTGAAGAAAATGGAGGTATGAATTATGACTATGCGATGAAATTGCAGTTAGCACGCATTAATATTTCGCCAGAACAAGTCCGTGAGCGTGAAGTTGTCCGTCAGCAACGTGTCAAAGATGGTTGGCAATATAGATTAGACGCTAACGGCAACGTAGCTAAAGATAGTCTTGGTGATGATATTAAAGAAGATAAGATGATTGCAGTTAGAGCCAGAGTTTTTGAAACAGAACAGTTTAAACAAGCCGAAATTTTGGCAAATGTGGTCTTCAGGGACTTAAAAGCCAACGAAACTATCGAACAATTTAATATAGATAGCGGCTTTGTTTTCGAACATTTTTATGCCACTTTTAGAGGCGATAGACGTGCATTGAATAATGATGACAGGAACTTAATTAGAAATCGCCCAATACCATTTCCAACAAATGAACAGATGATTTTTGATTCGGGTGAAGATTTAAAGCTTAAGCTAAAAGATATTATTTCGGATTATAGATTATGACGTATAAACTAAAAAAAAGCCCGATATATCGGGGCTTTTTTTATGACTAATCTATAAATTACTTTATTTTCACATTATAAACTTATTTATAAATGAAACTCGTATTCGCAACCAACAACCTCAATAAGCTAAAAGAAGTTCAAGCCTTAGTTCCTGACCATATTCAATTATTAAGTTTAGTTGATATTGGTTGCGCCGAGGACATTCCCGAAACACAGCCTACCATTGAAGGCAATGCCGTTCAAAAAGCAGAATACTTGGTCAAAAACCATGGTTACAATTGTTTTGCAGATGACACAGGTTTAGAAGTAGAAGCACTAAATGGAGAACCGGGAGTTTATTCTGCGCGTTATGCAGGTCCTCAGCGAAACTCCGGAGATAATATGGATAAACTTTTGAATAATTTAAAATATGAGCATAATAGAAACGCACAATTTAAAACTATAATTGCGCTACACCTCAATGGCGAATTGGAAACCTTTACTGGCATTTGCAAAGGCGAAATAACTACCGAAAAACATGGTAAAAAGGGGTTTGGTTATGATCCGATTTTTAAAGCTGAAGGCTATGAAAAAACCTTTGCAGAAATATCATTAGAAGAAAAAAATAAGATTGGACATCGTGGCAAAGCGATACAAAAACTGATTGGTTTTTTAAATATTTGAAAAAAGGAAAACCATTAAAGTCATAACCTTTTAAACTTAATAATAGATTTATAATAATTAATGTTTTTTTACTCCTGAGTTTAATGCTTTATTGATTGCTACTTTATATTTATTTTCAGCACCTTCTTCTATAATTCCCATAAGCATTACACAAGTATCAGCATCGACTTTATAGCAATACACTGTGTTATTCATTGTTATACCTTCTGGTTCACTTATACCGACTATGCATAATACACTAACTCCATTTATTGTCTTTTCACCTTTTTCTACAACTTTAAATTGCTGCGACATTTCGGTATCCATCTCTAACTTAATATTTTCATAAGTTTCGGGTACATACAAACCCATGATAACAGCTTTTGGGCTTTCAGAAACAAAAGTATTTTGAGTAACAGCCATAAATAATCCTGAATCTACATCCATTTCTACTTTTTTGGACATTAACTCTTTAGTCCTTTTCTCTTCTACAGAATCGGTTACCTGGGCATTAGACATTACACAAAATAGTAGAGCAAAAACAAGTAATAACTTTTTCATTTTTAAATATTTATTTTTTCAAATATACTCTTTTAAAACCCTTTATTTCTGCATGATTTTAAACAAAAAATCTAAAAGTTAAATAAAAGTGTATCTTTGCACGCTGAAACTCAGATGACTGGGTTTAGAGATTCCTCAGAGTGAGGATGTGTTACGAGAAGCCTTAGTTAAGTATGTCGATTTGCTTCTTATGTAACACTACATAGCACAATCGAATAATTAAATAAAAGAATGAGCACATTCCAAGAACTCGGTCTTGACCAAGACCTATTAAATGCTATCACAGACATGGGTTTTGTTACCCCAAGTGATGTACAAGAACAAGCAATACCATTATTATTAAACGAAGAACGCGATTTAGTAGCGTTGGCACAAACTGGTACTGGAAAAACAGCTGCATTTGGTTTTCCAATGCTTCAAAAAATTGATGTTGATAGTCGTACGACCCAAGGTTTAATCCTATCGCCTACACGTGAACTTTGTTTACAAATCACAAACGAGCTTAAGCAATATGGTAAATACTGTAAAGGTCTAAACGTTACCGCTATTTATGGTGGTGCAAGTATTACAGACCAAGCACGTCAAGTAAAACGTGGCGCACAAATTATTGTGGCAACTCCTGGTCGTATGAAAGATATGATTAGCCGCAAACTCGTAGATATCTCTAAAATACAATATAGTGTTTTAGATGAAGCCGATGAGATGCTTAATATGGGTTTTTATGAAGATATTACAGATATCTTATCACATACTCCAGACGATAAAAGCACATGGTTATTCTCTGCAACAATGCCTAGAGAAGTTGCGACCATTGCAAAAAAGTTTATGTACGACCCAATAGAAATCACTGTTGGTAATAAAAATGAAAGTACTAGTAACGTATCACACGAGTACTATTTAGTAAATGCTCGTGACCGATACCAAGCATTAAAACGCTTAGCAGATGCACATCCAGATATTTTTTCTGTAATTTTCTGTCGCACAAAACGTGATACTCAAAAAGTAGCTGAGAATTTAATAGAAAGTGGCTATAGTGCAGGTGCATTGCATGGTGATTTAAGTCAAAACCAACGTGATTTAGTGATGAAATCTTTTAGAAACAAGCAGATACAAATGCTTGTTGCTACGGATGTTGCAGCTCGTGGTATTGATGTAGACGATATTACGCATGTTATTAATTACCAACTCCCAGACGAAATAGAAACTTACACACACCGCTCTGGACGTACTGGTCGTGCTGGTAAAACAGGTGTATCCATGGTTATTGTTTCTAAAAGTGAGTTACGTAAAATAAAAAGTATCGAACGCATAATTAAAAAAGAGTTCGAGAAAAAGGATATTCCTAGTGGTTCAGAAATTACTGAAGTACAATTAATGTCCTTAGCCAATAAAATCCATACTACAGAAACTGGCGATGAAATTGATAAATACTTAGAAAGTATAAATGAATTATTCGAGGATACATCAAAAGAAGATTTGATCAAAAAATTCTTTTCTGTAGAGTTTAACCGTTTCCATAACTACTACCAAAAATCAAAAGATTTAGGCGTTGTAGACTCTAGAGATAGTGGTGAAAGAAGAGTTTCTTCAAACGATACACGATATTTTATAAACGTTGGTCGTAAAGATGGTTTTGATTGGATGAAATTGAAAGATTTCTTAAAAGAAAAGCTAGAATTAGGTCGTGATGATGTTTTTAAAGTAGATGTAAAAGAAAGCTTTTCATTCTTTAATACTGAAAAAGAAACGCAAGAAAAAGTATTAGCTTTCTTTACAGATTTTAAACATGAAGGTCGTTTTGTTAATGTCGAAGTTTCTGAAAATAAAGGCAGAAGCGGTGGCGGAAGGCGTCGTGATGGTGGCGGTGGCCGAACAAGAGATGGCGGTGGCGGTGGCCGAAGACGCAGTGATGATAAACGTAGCGATAGACGGTATAGTGATAGAGGTGATAGAAGAAGTAGACGTTCTGAAGACTCTGGAAATAGAAGTGAAAGACGTAGTAGACGCTCTAACGATGATAAAGCTAGAGAAAGACGCTCAGAAAATTCAGGCTCTAACTTTTCTGGTTCAGACAGACCAAGACGCTCTCGCAGAAGAGATTAATATTAAAACTAAGCTCAGGACAAAATTCTGAGCTTTTTTATTTCTATCATAATATATGACTGATAAGCTTGTTGTTAATATTACGTCAAATTGAATACTGTGATATAATAAACTGCGTTTTGTTTAGTATCTTTACAGAGCTAGAAAAAGTTATGAAACACTACTTGCTTCTTTTCATATGTTTTGCATCCATTTGTATTTATGGGCAAGACACTGACTATTCTAAAGAACCTACACGTGTGCAAGCCACAATTATCAGTAGCACAACAAAATTGCCATTAGTTGATGCTAATATTGTAAACCTTAATCAAGTCATAGGAACAACTACAGATGATGATGGTGTTTTTGATATTAGAGCAAAAGTTAATGATACGCTACACTTATCTTACATTGGTTATAAATCTATAAAAGTCCGTGTCACCAATGACTGGATAAAATTTGGAAATACAGAAATTGAAATGACTGATCTAGCGCTTGCGCTCGAAGAAGTTGTTGTTAATCAACTAAAACTTACGGGTTATTTAGAAGTTGATTTAAAGCAAATTCCAATTAGGTCAAATAATCGTTACAGAATATCAGGGATACCTAATCAGGGATACGAAGCTGGACAAACCAATGTGGTCAATAAAGTACTAGGTGCTATTTTTAATCCAGCGGATTTCCTCTATAAAATGTTTGGTAGAAAACCAAATCAAATGCGGAAGCTAAAGGAAATGAAAAAGGATGACGAAATTCGTAATCAGCTTTCAAAACGTTTTGACCGCGAAATGTTGACTGTATTGCTTCAGGTTGATAAATATGATTTAGATGAAATCGTTAATCAATGTAACTACTCCAGAGATTTTATAAGAACTGCAAATGATCTTCAATTACTAGATGCTATTAGCGAATGTTATGAGGAGTACAAAGTCTTAAACAGAAACGCTGATCGCAAGCGTAACAAAAGGAAAACTACTCCGTAAAGACCTTATAAATTAGAATGAAAACGTTCGACAATAGCATCGTAATCTTTGATGGTTTTTTTAATCCAATCAAAACGCTTTTCTAAGACCTCTTCTTCCGTTAGTCGCCATTCAATATTAGATTTTCGTAATTGAGTTGTCATATACTGAAGAATTATTGTTGCAGAAACAGAAATATTTAAACTCTCTGTAAATCCAACCATAGGTATTTTTAAAAAACTATCTGCATGGGTTTTAACGTAATCAGATAGACCTTCTGTCTCACAACCAAAAAAGAAACATGCCTTTTTAGAAATATCAAAATCTATTAAATCACAATCTTTAGTATGTGGTGTCGTTGCCACAATTTGATAACCACTTTTTTTTAAATCATCGATGCATGCTTTACGCTTCCATAACGTTTTAAATCAACCCACTTTTGCGCACCCATAGCGATTTCTCTATCAATAAGTTTTGAATTTGCTTCTTCAATAACATGTAATTCCTGGATTCCAAAAACATCACAAGAGCGCATTACTGCACTTGTGTTGTGCAATTGATACACATCTTCTGTAGCCACAGTAAAATGTTTAGTTCGCTGTTGCAAAACAGCTTCAAAACGTTTTAAACGATTCTCAGTTAGGTAATCTTTTAGATGTTCTAATAGTTTTAAATCATTCATATATCAAAAATATAAAAATTGATGATTGTAAAGATTCCCTATTTTTGATTTATCAAACGAGCATGTTTAAAATTTATCTTTATTAGCTCATGATTAATTGAACAAAATGTGTCATTTAAAATAAAAACACATGAAAAAACATATCGTTGTGCTAACTGGTGCAGGCATTAGTGCCGAAAGTGGTGTAAAAACATTTAGAGATCACGACGGTCTTTGGGAAGGTCATGATGTGATGCAAGTTGCATCAATACAGGGATTTAGTAATAATCCAGAGTGGTTTTAGATTTTTACAACCAACGTCGCAAACAGTTAAAGCAAGTCGAACCTAATGCAGCACATGTGGTTTTAGCTGAATTAGAAAAGAAGTATGAGGTTTCAGTCGTCACACAAAATGTAGATGACCTTCACGAACGTGCTGGCAGCAAAAATGTACTACACCTTCATGGTGAATTACGTAAAGTACGTAGCATAGGAAATCCAGCTGATATCAAAATTTGGACAGAAGATATTAAACTAGGTGATTTATGTGATAACGGTTATCAACTAAGACCTCATATTGTATGGTTTGGTGAAGATGTCCCTATGATTGAAAAAGCTGCAGCTATTAGCGAGACAGCAGATATTTTAATGATTATCGGTACAAGTATGCAAGTATATCCAGCGGCAAGTTTGATGAATTTTGTAAAAACGAGCATTCCTATTTACTATATTGATCCCAAACCAGCTAAAATCGATAATCAAAAAGTGACCGTTATCGCTAAACCTGCAATAACGGGCTTAGTACAATTTCTTGAATTAATTAAAGATTAAATATACTAAGCACAGTACTAAAAATTAAACGACTCTAATCACTATCTGATAGTTTAAAAAATTGATTTACAGGTTTGCCAAATATTGCGGATAGTTTTAATGCCAAGACTGTTGATGGTACATATCTGTTGGCTTCAATGGAATTAATAGTTTGTCGAGATACACCGATTTTTTCTGCTAAATCACCTTGAGTTAAACTTAAGATGGCGCGTTCTACTTTTATAGTGTTTTCCATTATCTATTTCGTTTTAAAAAATGATAAAACATCAGTTGTATCATAAGCATAAATAACAAAACTTGGAAATCTCCTAAGCTCTTAAAAGCCTCGCCGCCAGAATGTACTACATTAGACACACCATATTCTACGTAAGGCATGACCAAAGCATATATAACACCGACAATAAATGCTATAGCATAAGATTGGGCGCGCAAACTCATGGTCATCTCATCTTCTATTTTATCCTTTGAGACAGACATTATAAGCATCCCTACTAATAAAGTTTTCTGTAATAATAGTTTTAGCCATTCTGTATCACCATCCATAGCAAAAGCTCTAAAAAACATAATAGCAGTAGTTAAAACACAAATAACCAAACCAATACCTATAAACTGAGAAGGTAATCTAAAATTTATGACTTTATAAAGTCGTTTTCTCTCAGAATCAACAAAACTATCTTTTTCCATAAGTGACAAATATATTTTATATTAAGTAAAATTATTTTTACTATTAGACAAATATACTTTACATTTTATAATTATGCAAATGATATTGCTTAAAATTGTCTTTAAATATCTTAAATTAAATTAGTTATTGTCTGATATAAGTCATTTAAGAAACCAAACTTCAAAACTCAACTATTCTTTTCCTCTATCCACTTACTCATATATTTGGTACTTTGTAATGTATGGTGCATAAGTAGTTGTCCAGTAAAGTTATGTTGGCGGTAATGGTCTATATTCTCAGATAGGTCTGTTATCTTATTTTTAAAATTAGTTTTAAATTCAGCGCTATTAAAACGTTCATTTAAAGTTTTAAATCCAAGCTGTTGTTGGATTCCCCATAAGTTACTATTTTCATATAATGCAACTGCTTTTGTTGCAAAAGCATCTGGGTTATCTTCTATAAATCCATTGGCTTCTAGTCTACCGAAGAGTCCCTCAGCTGCTATTGAAGACATCACACTTGGTGTGCCATTTTGTATGGCATCGAAGAGTTTTCCTTTTAAACCTGCTCCATAACGTAAAGGTGCTAAGCATACTTTAGCTTTCTGCATCACTTCATTGACATCTTTGGTATAGCCTTTAATTAAAAAACCATCTTTTTTGTCATTAAGTTGAGTTATTTTTTGAGACTCATAAGCACCATACACATGCATCTCTGCATTTGGTAATCGGGTTTTTATTAATGGCCAAATAGTCTTTTTTAGATATTGTATCGCATCGAAATTTGGCGGATGTAGAAAATTACCAATGGTTATAAAATGCTCTCGAGATTCAAATGAAGGCAATACTGCTATCTCGCTCTTAATAATAGGCTCTATCAAAAAGGGCAAATAATATAATAAGCTAGCATCGATTTTAAACTGTTGGGTTAAGATTTCCTTCTCAACTTCTGAGATAATTAAACTCAAGTCACATCTGTACAAACTTGCTATTTCCCGTTTTGTGGTATTGTTTTGTAAATGGGAGATTGAGAATTCTTCAGCTGCTTTTAAAGCAAGTTCTCTACCCTTTCTAAGTCCATGAAAGTCTTCGGTATCTAATACTCTTAAAGTGTTGGGACATTGCTCAGTAACACGCCAACCAAATTGCTCTTCCGTCATAAAACGATCAAAAAGCACAATGTCTGGATTCAGCTCTTTTACAAAGATGTCAAAAGATGGATTATTTAATTCTATTATTTGTGTTTTTACACCTATAGAACTTAAGTCAAATGTTTTGTCGCTATGGTTTGCTGCAGTTACAAAAGTGATTTCAAAACCCTGCTCTATAAATAGGTTTATAAGTTGCAACATACGAATACCAGCAGCAGAACTGTTGGGTTCTGGCCATACAAAGCCTATAATTAGCAAGGTTTTACTAGACACAATCTTTACTGAGGTTCTTCTATTTGAAGTGCGTATTTAGTTCTTACTTGATTTGCCCAAGTTACAACAGCTTCAATTTGATCTGGTGATAAATCTGCGTCACCATGCGTCCAAGTATAGCTGGGTAGAGGCATTTCTTTTCCTCTAACTTCTTCGATTAACTCATTGAACTTATGGTCTTTTTTCTTTAATGAATAATCGTTCCATTTAGATACATCAAAATGTTTTTTCCCATCAATTATGTGATCATTTAACCAATAGTTAAGTGGTGTTATTGTATTATACCATGGATACTTTGTGTTATCACTATGGCAATCAAAACAAGCATTGGTTAGTATTGCTTTTACATCTTCTGGTGGATTAGTCTCTGCTAAAAATGCATCATTAGAAGTTAAGTCACCTACATTTTTTTCTGGTGCAAAAAATTGGGCCAATACAAATACAATTAATACTGATAAACCGAGTTTTTTAAGCAATTTTTTTGTCATGATATTTTGGGTAATTTAGAAACTTTAAAAATAAGAAACGTTTTGACAAAAGACCAACTTTACAAAGAATTAAATTATGTAAATGCAACACGAATTTGTAGAGCAAAATATGCAAATCTTATTATAGAAAATCTTAATTTAATTACACCCTTATTAGAGATTCTTTTTTCTGATGATAAAAAATATCACCTCGTGCTTCTTGGATTTTTGAGTTTGCTGTTAAAGACGATTTTACTATAATTTTTCCACACTTAGATAAGTTTATTAATAACCTTTCGACATTACAAATAGATTCAGCAAAAAGACCGTGTATAAAAATTATTGAAATACTTATTGAAAAGTATTACCATAAAAAAAATTCTGACATCATAAAACATCTTACAAAACAACACAAAGAAAAAATCACAGAAGTTTGTTTTGATTGGATGATGAGCGAAGAAAAAGTCGCTGTTAAAGCTTACAGTATGAATTCGCTCTATTTTTTAGGAACAGAGTTCGATTGGATTCATCCAGAATTAAAAACTATAATCGAACGTGATTATAGTTCACAAAGTGCCGGATTTAAGGCTAGGTCAAGATACATTTTAATTAAAATTAATGAATAATAGTAAAAATAAAATTTCATTAAATCTTCGGCTCCTTGTTTCTTACTTCTATTTCACTTTGCTATCTTTGATGCTTTCAAAATTCTGAATATACATGGCACTTTCATCACTGAATGCAATCTCTCCAATTGACGGTAGATACCGCTCTAAAGTCGAAGCACTGGGTAACTATTTTTCTGAAGAAGCACTTATTAAATATCGTGTTTTAGTAGAAGTGGAGTATTTTATTGCGCTTTGCGAAATCCCTTTACCGCAATTAGAATCTGTAAATGCATCTGTTTTTGAAGATTTAAGGGCTATTTACAGAAGGTTTTCTGCCGAAGATGCAACAACCATAAAAGATATTGAAAAGGTCACAAACCATGATGTTAAAGCAGTTGAGTATTTTATTAAAGGTAAATTTGAGGCTTTAGGATTATCCGATTATAAAGAGTTTATACATTTTGGGTTAACGTCTCAGGATATTAATAACACAGCAATTCCTTTGAGTATTAAAGATGCTATGAATGACGTTTACGTCCCTGAATATTTTGTCTTACTAGAAAAAATAGAAGCACTTGCCGAAGACTGGAAAGAGATACCAATGCTTGCTAGGACACATGGTCAGCCAGCATCACCAACACGTTTAGGTAAAGAAATTTTGGTGTTTGCAGTCAGACTTAAAGAACAATTCAACTTACTTAACGACATTCCAAGTGCAGCAAAATTTGGTGGCGCAACAGGTAACTTTAACGCTCACAAAGTAGCTTATCCAAATATCGATTGGAAGGATTTTGGAACGCGTTTTGTTCAAGAAAAATTAGGATTACAGCACTCTTTTCCAACGACTCAAATTGAGCACTATGATCATATGGCTGCATTATTTGATGCATTGAAACGCATCAATACCATTATTATAGATTTAGATAGAGACATCTGGACTTACGTTTCGATGGATTATTTTAAACAAAAAATTAAAAAAGGTGAAGTTGGAAGTTCTGCAATGCCACACAAGGTGAATCCTATAGATTTTGAAAATAGTGAAGGAAATCTTGGTATTGCTAATGGAATTTTTGAGCATTTATCAGCAAAATTACCAATTTCGAGATTGCAACGTGATTTAACAGATAGTACCGTTTTACGGAATGCTGGTGTACCATTTGCACATACTATAATAGCATTTAAATCTACACATAAAGGTTTGGGTAAACTATTATTAAATGAAGCTAAATTTCAACAAGACCTAGAGAATAATTGGGCCGTTGTGGCTGAGGCTATTCAAACCATTTTGAGACGTGAAAATTACCCAAATCCATATGAAGCTTTAAAAGGTTTAACTAGAACTAACGAAGCTATTACGCAATCTTCAATTTCTAATTTTATTGATACTCTAGAAGTTTCAGATACTATAAAAGTTGAATTAAAATCGATTTCACCTAGTAATTACACAGGTATATGAAGTTTAAACTCCCATTTCCAATAAATAACAACACCATTGCCTTGAGCTTTGTTGCAATAACCACATAGTTATTTTTTATATCCGGAGCGTTAGGAGTATTAGATTATATCATTATTAAAATATTAATAATTGGATTTACTTCTACTATTGCCATAATTGTGTCTGTTATATTATTTAAAAAAAGCTTAATAAAAAATCGTCTTGAGGAAAATCCTAAAGAAGATTCTGATTAAAATTCTAATTAATAGAGGTCAGTCTATTTAAAAAAATCAGTGAAACCATTAATGTCCGTATCTTCAAAGTCTATTTTATCCATTACAGTACCAAGAGATACTAAATCATTTGCATTCATATCGTCTCCTAAAATTCTGGCTACCATAAAACCTTTATCATTCGCATTTCCTAGAATTATAAGTTCGTCGATGTTTTCAATATCTCCTAAAAACTTTACTACAAATTTACCCTCAGTAGTATTACCGCCACGCATCAACTCTTCGTATTTAGGATTTTTGAGGATAGTTTTTACATTTTTAAGTTCAACTTTGTATGCATCAGCATTTTTATCATCTAATTTAAAAGCTATTACATTAAGCTTATTTATAGAATTATATGCTTTTTCCTGTTGCTCTGAAAGTTCTACTTTATCTAAATCGATAAAACTCGTTGGAATATCGAAAGTCGTAAATCCAGGTTTAAGATCGTTATCTATATAATAGGTTTGCAACGTTGGCCCATTGTTACAGCTTACAAAAGCTGTAACAGTTAGGGCTAACATCACAAGTTTTATGATTGATTGAAATTTCATGATGATTCGTATTAGTTTTTCTTGTTAGCTTTCTTAAGCTGTTCGCCACCTGGCATATTCATTTGATTTGTCAACTTTGAGATTTGTCTTAAATCGATATCTCCAGTTAATGATAATACGACAGATTCGATTTCTCTTTTCTTTCCATTGATTTCAATATCTTGTTCTTTGGTCATTTCTTTAAGACCGTTTACAAACATTAAAAGCTCTTTTACATGGTTTTCATCTTTACCTTCTTTAATATAAAAGAATACGTTTTGGTCACCATCTTTGATGCGCATTAATTCCTCAAGATCAGACTTTTTTAAATAAGACTTTACTGTAGCGTTCATATCTGCTGATATTTTTTCGTCTCCAGTGGTAAATACTTTAAAGCCTGTTATATTTTTAGCCATATTTACAAATTCTTGTGCTTCTGGGTCATCTAAATCAATACCCATTGTAGCTAGCATCTTAAACATCTTTTGGTTTACTACAACCGATGTTACACCATCTACATCCTCGAATTTGTCAAATATACCTTGACCAAATGAAAATGACGATGTCAATACAAAAGCTACTATTAAAATTAAATTTTTACTCATCATACTTATTTTATTATTTCTGTTTACGTGAATCTTCGGTTTCATGATTTCTGTTTTTTTGTGTTATTGTTTATTATTTTAAAAATTTGTTTGTTGTTTTTCCGAATTCCTTAATAAAATTGGCTTTGTACATACCAGCATTAAAATTATTTGAGGCCATTTCTAAAACGTTAAGACTCGATGCACCTTCGTTAAAATTTGAAGACATAAAAGCTAAAGCATTTTTAGTTTTGTTATACATTTCAATTTCCTCTTCAGAATACTTAGAGCTATTCCACATTTGTGGCAGCATAATACCGAGCATAATTACCGCTGCCGCTGCGACCGAAATCCATTGATAGAAATTTGATTTCTTTTTAGTGTTTAATGGAACGTCTTTGGTAAACGGTTCTTGCTGCGTATTAGCAAAATAGACAAACAAAGATTTGTAAGACTCTAAATGAGGTGCTACATCATTACTCGCAAAGTAAGCTCTTAATTGTGCTTCTTCTTGCAGTGTTGTTTCTGCGTTGTCGTACTTTTCTAATAATTTTTCGATACTATTTAATACCATAACTATGTGTCTTAGTTAATTGTTCTCTTATAGTTTTTCTTGCTCTTGATAAGGCTACACGAATCGCTGTTTCATTCATGTCTAACATTTTAGAAATCTCAGCAAATTCGTACTGCTCTATATCTCTAAGCTGAACTATAATTTGTTGTTGTTCTGGTAGTGTTTCTATAATGCTTGAGACCCAGTCAACACTATCTCTTGCTTCTACTTGTTTTTGTAACGACGAGTGACTTTTGTCTTGATAATTACTATGCACTATCTTTAGATTCTGTGCTTGTTTAGACTTTAAACGGTCTAGACAAAAGTTCTTTGTCATGGTCATAGAAAATGCTTCTACATTTTTGTAGTCACTGATTTTCTGTTTGTTATTCCATAATTTCAAAAGTATTTCCTGCGTCGCATCTTCGGCTTCTTCTCGAGAAACCAGTAATCGTTTTGCCAGACGAAACACTTTATCCTTAAATGGCATCACTAAGATTACAAAATCTGCCTGTGTCATTACTTAGATTGATTGGTTGAAAAACAATTTTTTCTTGCTTTCATAATTACGACGAGGTATAACAAGTTTTGTTACAGTTGTATAAAAAAAATTCAATTCATTGATTTTCAGATTTTATAATTAAATTAATTTTTATAAAACTCAATATAAAAAAAGCCTTAGTCGTATTTTCTTTTAATTCTACAATATTGTAAGTAAATTTAGGGTTTTACAACTTAAACCTATACTATTATAGTAAAGCCAAAGAAAAATGAAAAAATTTAGATTAGTAATGCTTACTGCATTGATTACCTTTTCAGTTACAAGTTGTTTTGAAGACAGAGATGATAATCTAGTTTTTACTAATGACGTAAAAGACTTTATTTGGAAAGGAATGAACGAGTTTTATATATTCGGAAATGATTTACCAGACTTAAGAAATGATAGATTTGGTATTAATGGTGAAGACAACAGATATGATTCTACTCCTGAATATCTAAATTATTTATCTGGGTTTTCATCACCAGAAACCATTTTTGATGCATTAGTATTTGATGCAGGTAATACAGATAGATTTAGTATACTATTTCCTGATTTATTTGAAGCATTAGAATTATTTAACGGAACAACAGAAACTAATGGTTTAAGATTTTCGGCATTCCCTGTACCAGGAAGTTCTGACGAAGTATATGCTATTGTAAGGCTAGTTTTAAATGGTAGTTCAGGAGATTTAGCAGGAATAGAACGTAATATGTTTATAACTGGTGTTGATGGAATCACGCTAACAACTACAAATTTTTCAGATTTATTAACTCAAGATATTGCAACTTTTAATTTTGCAGACTATTATAATAATAATACGGATACTTTTGATGACGATATATTAACTCCAAACGGTCAAAGTATAACAGTATCTAAAGAAATATTTACCGATAATCCTATTCATCGCATTGAAGTTATAGTTGAAGATAACGAGACTATAGGCTATTTAATGTATAACAGCTTTAGAGGTAACTTTGAAACAGAATTAAATCAGGCTTTTGCCACTTTTCAAGCTGCCAACATAGAACACCTAGTATTAGATTTAAGATATAATGGCGGTGGTAGTATTTTAACTGCAACACGTCTGGCAAACATGATTACTGGGCAATTTAATGGACAACCTTATGCAAAAAATATTAATGGTCCTAATCGTCAAGATGAGAATACTACTTTCAATTTTATGGATACTATTGATGGTGGTGCGGCAACAAATAGTCTTGGTCTAGATAAGGTTTATGTATTAACAACTAATAGCTCAGCTTCTGCAAGCGAGCTTACCATTAATAGCTTGAGACCTTACATAGAAGTTGTGCAAATTGGTACAAATACATCAGGAAAAACAACATCTAACAGATTAGTATTTGATTCCCCAGATTTTGGAACATCTCAAGTAACTACTGCACATACATATGCACTTTTTCCATTGACTGGTAATGTGTCAAATGTAGATGATTTATTAGTACCAACTATAGGATTGGGTCCAAATATATTATTTGAAGAATCTCGGACAAACTTTGGAACACTTGGTGACCCAGAAGAGCCTCTATTAGAAAGAGCTATTGCTGATATTACTGGATCAGGAAGATTTATAAATAATGCCACTCATTCTGGTTTTGAAGAACTCAAATCTAAAAAGTTGAAGAAACCATTTGATGGTTATATGTATTTTAAATAAAAGAAAAAGCCACCTCAATCAAAGTGGCTTTTTTTAATTGTAAAATCTTCTAAAACTTAAGGTTAAATCCTAAGCTTACATTTCTACCTTGTGTTGTAAAACCTAAAATCTCAACATAGTCTTCGTTAAATAAGTTATTTACTGTTGCAAAAATTTTTAATTTATTATTCTCTAACAGTTTATGACTAAAGTATAAATTGATTATTGAATAGGCTTCTAAATCTACATTAGTAAACGTTGCAAAATCTGTATCCATTCTTTTTCCAACATATTGTGCATCTAAAGATGCAAAAGTTCTTGTAGAAAAGTCGTAGCCTAAACTTGCATTTGCTCGATGTTTTGGTAAACGAATACGTGAACCTTCTTTTAATTCCGTAAATGTATAATTAGCTGAAATCGATAAGTCTTTAACTAAGTCTATTTCTGTTTCTAATTCAAAACCTTGAACAGTAGCATCCGTAGCAGCATTCTCATATCCAACAGCACCAAAAATGATGGTATTATCCTCATCTCTATTAAAATATACAGCGCTGATTCTAAAACCATTTTTGGTGTTGTATTCTAAACCACCTTCAATGGTTAAATTTTCTTCTGGCTCTAAATTGGGATTGGGTCCAAAAAAACCAAATAATTGTGACAAGTTGGGTGCTATAAATGATGTTGCATAAGACCCAAAAACTTTTGCATAACCTTCGTTAACATCAATTTTATATGATGGGTTTAGGTTATATACAAACTGAGAGCCATATTCGCTATGGTTATTTAATCGTCCACCAATATTGATTGTCAAACCTAAATCGGTAACAAAAACGACATTAGCGTATGGGTCTGTTGTTGTAAAACTTTCTTCAGCTGTAAACAAACTTTTATAGTCACCATAGTTAAGGCCAACAATGGTGAAAATGTTATCATTAAAAGTATATTTATTAAAAGCATCTAAGACAAAACTTTCAGCCTCGTTTACTGAGCCAAAAGCAGAAATCATTTCTCTTTCAATATCCGTATAAGCAGCATTGATTTGAATACTACCATTCTTGTAGAGAAATTTTGGAGCTATACCAACACGTTTTTGTTTGGATAAAAACTCGTCATTTGTATCTGCAAACGTAAAATTTGGTGGTGGAAAACCATCAATATCGGTTTTAAATCTATCTATGTTTCCAAAAGCTGTTAGACTAAATTTATCTGAAAACTGGTAACCCAATTTCAAATTCATATTGTATCTAGAAAATGGGTCCGCTTCTGAATTAGGAGACTCTGCTGCTGATAAGCCTTCAGCAAATTGATTACCAAAACTAGCAACATAGTTAAAGTCATTTAAAGTTCCGTTTACGGTTACATTGTTAGTAAAACGCTCTGCTCTGTAATTGTTTTTATCTTGGGATTGATTTGTACCAACAACAGATAAAAAACTTGCAGATATAGCCTTTTTAGAAGACTTCTTAGTTGTAATATTGATTACTGCCGTAGCAGCAGAGTTACCATATAGGGTACTCGACGCACCTTTTACTATTTCAATAGTTTCTATTGTATTAAGATCTAATAAACGTAAATCAAATTCATTATTAACTAATGATGGGTCATTAACCTGTATTCCATCAATTAAAACTAATACTTGTCTATTGTTTCCGCCACGAACAAAATAACCTAGGTTTTGTCCAGCTACACTTCGCGTTCCATTAATTTCGAAACCACTTTTACTATTAATCAATTGCGCTAAAGTGCGTCCTTGATTGTTTTCAATCTCTTTACGTGTGATTTTAACAACTGTTTTACCAGAGTTTTCACGTTTAATTGCGAATCTTGTGTCAGTAATAACGACTTCTTCTAATTTTTCGACTTTGGTTGAATCTTTCGTTTGTGCAAATCCAACACTGAGCATACCAAAAGAAAGCATACCTAACCACTTCAATTTTTTCATTTAAAATATAATTGCTCGAGAACATACAGCTAACCATACGTAAACTTTTATCCCGAAAGTTTTACTTATTTGTTGAAATTGGCAGGTCTCCTGACTTGCGTCTTGTTGTTTGTCTTCCCATTTCTAAAATTTAAAACAGTGACTTTGAAGGTAACAACAAGCCTTTTAGCTTACAGTTGCGGGAACAGTTCTGGATTTACACCAGATTCCCTTTTAATTGAAACATAAAAAATTTACGAATCAAACCAGATTTCGGCGCAAAACTAAACAATTACATTAATGTATTCCGTAAAAAGTCTAAATAATATTACTTTTGAAAGAAAACTATCCTTTTTGAAATTCCATAAATACATACTTTTATTTTTATTTGTTACTGCTTGTAAAAGTGATAAGAAGGAAGAAATACTTCCAAATCCCGAAGCAAAACAGCTTAAACTTAAATATGCTGAAGGTTTTTCGGTAACGGAATATGAAGGATATAAAGTTCTAACCATTTCTAAACCATGGCCAAAAGCAAAAAAACAGTATAAATATTTATTAACCTCTTCTGAACAGTTGGCAAAAATGACATTCTCTGCAGATGTTTATGAAAGCGTCATTACAAATAATCTTGAAAGAATAGTTGTCACATCCACAACAAACATACCTTCACTGGAGCTTTTAGAAGAAGAAAAAAGTTTGGTAGGCTTTCCTGGTACAGATTACATTTCCTCAGAAAACACAAGAGCTTTGATTAATAAAGGAGCTATTAGAGAATTAGGGAAAAATGATGGTATAAATACCGAAGTTTTGTTAGAAATTAACCCTGATGTAGTTGTTGGGTTTGGTATTGATGGCATCAATAAAACCTTTGAGACCATCAAAAGAGCAAATATTCCGGTGATTTATAATGGTGATTGGGTAGAATCTTCAGCATTGGCTAAAGCAGAATGGATTAAATTTTTTGGAGTACTTTTTAATAAAGAAAGAGAAGCTGATTCAATATTTAATACAATCGAAAAAAACTACATCAAAGCCAAAAAGATTGCACAAAAAGCAAAAAATAGACCTACCATTCTTAGCGGTGCTATGACAGAAGATGTATGGCATTTGCCAAATGGTAATAGTCCAGAAGCGCAATTCTTAAAAGATGCCAATGTAGTTTATTTATGGGAAGATACATCTGGTAACGGCAGTTTATATCTAAGTTTTGAAGCCATTATAGATAAAGCAAAAGATGCTGACATCTGGTTAAGTCCCTCATATTATCGAAGTTTAAATCAATTAGAAAAAGCTAATCCACTTTACAATAATTTTGAAGCTTTTAAAAATCAATCGGTTTATAGTTTTTCGAATACCACAGGAAAAAATGGTGGTGTTTTGTATTATGAATTAGGAACTGCAAGACCAGATTTAGTTTTAAAAGATATTATCAAAATTTGTCATCCAGAGCTATTAGAATCATACACACCATATTTTTTCAAACCACTTGAATAATAATCAAACATATCGATTTCAATTTCTAATGCTAATACTAGTATTAGTCATTTCCTTTTTTGTAAATATAAGTTTTGGGTCAGTGAATATTCCCTTCAGGAGTATTTTCTCAAGCCTTTTTGGTAAAATCGAGAATTCTACTTGGGAAGTTATCATAACAGATTTTAGACTTCCGAAGGCGATTACTGCAATTTTAGTAGGTTCTGGTTTGGGTATTTCTGGGTTACTAATGCAGACCTTATTTAGGAATCCTTTAGCCGGTCCTTTTGTTTTAGGTATAAGCTCTGGAGCTAGTTTGGGGGTAGCATTAGTTATCTTAGGCTCTGGGTTATTTGGTGGTGCTTTTGCCGCATCATTAACAACAAAATGGAGTATTGTTATTGCAGCAAGTTTGGGTAGTTTTTTAGTTTTATTAGCAGTTTTAGCTGTCTCAAGTAAAGCTAGAGATACAATGGCCATCCTAATTATTGGGTTAATGTTTGGTAGTATCACAGCTGCTGTAGTTAGCGTACTCTCCTACTTTAGTTCTGCAGAACAATTACAACAGTACATCTTTTGGGGTTTTGGTAGCTTAAGTAATCTATCTTGGAATGAGTTACTTATTTTTTTAGGAATATATTTAATCGGTTTGTTATTGAGTATCTTATCTATCAAAGGCTTAAACAGTCTTTTGTTAGGTGATAATTATGCTAAGAGTTTAGGTCTTAACCTAAAACAAAATAGACTTTTTATTATAATTGCCACAAGCCTAATCGCAGGAACTATAACTGCATTTGCAGGACCGATTGCATTTATAGGTTTGGCAATACCACATTTAACCCGTCAAATTTTTATTACTTCAAATCATAAAATTTTATTACCAGCAGTTTGTTTATTTGGTGCTATTATTATGCTTGTTTGCGACAGTATTTCACAAATTCCTGGTAGTGATTATATCCTACCAATTAATGCTATTACTGCTTTAGTTGGTGCACCAGTTGTAATTTGGTTATTGGTAAGACAACGAAAAATGATATTTTAACGTGAGCAAAGAGAAAAAAAATATCATCCTTAACACCGAAAATCTTTCTATTGGTTTTAAAACCAAAAAGAAAGATATAGTTGTAGCTTCTAATATAAATTTTGAATTGGAACAAGGACAACTTATAGGTCTAGTTGGTGCTAATGGCATTGGAAAATCTACTTTACTTAGGACTTTAATAAAAGTACAACCAAGTTTGACCGGAAGTATTTTTCTGAATAAAAAAATTTTAAAAGAAACTTCAACCATAGATTTAGCAAAACAACTAAGTATTGTTTTGACGGAACAATTAACCTCAAAAAACTTATCAGTTTACGATCTAGTTGCATTAGGCCGACATCCATATACAAATTGGATTGGTAATCTCACAAAAAAAGACAGGCAAAAGGTAGATGAAGCGATTAGCTTAGTAAATATCTCAGAATTAAAAGATAAAAGATGTTACGAACTCAGTGATGGTCAACTCCAAAAAGTGATGATAGCACGTGCCTTAGCTCAAGATACAGACATCATAGTTTTGGACGAACCTACAACACATTTAGATATGTATCATAAGGCATATATTCTAAAACTACTTCAGAAATTAACTAAAGAAACTAGTAAAACCATTTTATTTTCTTCTCACGAAATAGATTTGGCTATACAACTTTGTGACACGATGATTGTTATGATAAATGATAACATTATCTGTGACCAACCGTGTAATCTCATAGAAAAAGGTGTATTTAATTCTCTATTCCCAAAAGATATGATAGCCTTTGACACAAAAAAGGGAAGCTTTAAGATTACTAAGTAATTCTTCTTTATTAGTGTAATTAGTAAGAATCTGTTGAAAACTAAAGATTCTTCGCTTCGCTCTGAATGACAAAAAATTTATCTTTGAAAAAACTCAGATTAAAAAAATGAACGACACGCTTATTCTTCTCATTACCATTTTAGT
>ERZ1046568.1035-NODE-1035-length-20482-cov-6.345474_pt1 | contig 20482 bp, 10 predicted proteins | sample MGYA00383092_ERZ1046568 | MGnify/ENA primary metagenome ERZ1046568 (study PRJEB29581, sample SAMEA5548362) | metagenome | biome: marine; feature: coastal; material: water | depth 1 m | study: Short-term variability in the microbial, nano- and picoplankton... | reverse complement strand
ACAACTAGTTAAAACAATGCTGGAAAGCGGAGTTAAACTAGGTGTTTCATCTAGAGGAAGTGGTAATGTATCGGAAGACGGTGGCAACACCGTCTCTGATTTCGAAATAATCACTGTGGACATTGTGGCTCAGCCAAGTGCCCCTGGTGCGTATCCAACACCAATCTACGAACATTTAATGAACGCAAGAGGTGGATACAAGGCATATGAATTAGCAGAGGCAACAAAACACGATGATAAGGCACAGAAATATTTAAAAGAGAGCTTATTGAACATAATAAGCGGGCTCCGATAACCGAGGAGAAAACTATGTTGGACGCATTAAAAGAACTCTTCGAGAGCAACGCACTTTCAGAAGAAGTAAAAGCAGAACTACAAGAAGCTTGGGAGACGAAAGTTACTGACAATCGTCGTCAAGTTACTGCTGAGCTTCGTGAAGAATTTGCTCAGAAATATGAACATGATAAAACTACAATGGTGGAAGCTATTGATAGCATGTTGTCTGAGAAACTTGCTGAAGAAATTACAGAATTTTCAGAAGATCGTAAGCAACTTGCAGAAGCAAAAGCAAAATATGCTATTGCAATGCGTGAGAATGCAGATCTAATGAAAGGCTTTGTAATGGACCAGCTTCAGAAAGAGATTTCTGAACTACACGAAGACAAACAAGCAATGGCGGCTAAACACGCACAGCTTGAAGATTTTGTAGTTGAAGCTCTTGCTAAAGAAATTGCAGAGTTCCACGAAGACAAGAAAGATTTAGCAGAAACGAAAGTACGTTTAGTTCGTGAAGCTAAAGAACACTTCGTTAAGGTTAAAACTAACTTTATCGAAAGAAGTGCTAAAGCAGTATCTGAAACAGTTGATGGCGCATTACGCGGCGAAATTGGTCAACTTAAAGAAGATATTGAAGAAGCACGAAGAAACGACTTCGGTCGTAAGTTATTTGAAGCATTCGCAAGCGAATATTCAACTAGCTACCTAAACGAAAATAGCGAAACTGTGAAGCTAATGAAAGTTGTTGATACTAAAGACAAGCAACTATCTGAAGCCAAACAAGCTGCTGAGAAAGCTATCGCACTTGCAGAAGCACAAGTTGTGGAAAACAAGAAGATAACAGAATCAGCAAGACGTGAGAAAACAATTAATGGCTTAATTGATCCTTTATCAAAGGAACAAAAAGAAATTATGACAGACTTACTGGAAAGTGTACAAACTGATAGACTTAATAAGTCTTTTAATAAGTACTTACCTTCAGTTATTGATGGCAATACTCCAGCAAAGCGTAAGGCAGTTTTAGCAGAGGCAAAAGAAATTACAGGCAACAGAGAAGAAACACAAATGACAACTAAAGCAGACGAATCTAACGTATTAGACTTACGCCGTCTTGCTGGATTAAACTAAGGAGATAAAGATGTCAGAACTATTAGAAAGCCGTTGGTCAGACACAAAAACAGCTCTTCTTGAAGGCCTAGAGGGTAACAAGAAGTCTGTAATGGCTGCCACGCTAGAAAACACACGCAAGTACTTGTCAGAGAGTGCTACAGCAGGTGCAACATCAGCAGGTAACGTAGCTACACTTAACCGTGTAATTTTACCTGTAATTAGACGTGTTATGCCAACTGTTATTGCAAACGAGCTCGTTGGTGTACAACCAATGACAGGACCAGTTGGTCAAATTCACACACTACGTGTACGTTACGCTGATGCGTTTACTGGCACTGCAGGTGGGTCTACAACAGCTGGTGAAGAAGCACTATCACCATTCAAGATTGCTGAAGGTTACTCAGGTAACGCAAATGGTAAAGCAAACGCAACATCTTCATTAGAAGGTGAAGCAGGCAACCAAATGTCAATTCAGATCTTGAAGCAAACTGTTGAAGCGAAGACACGTAAATTGTCAGCTCGCTGGACATTTGAAGCAGCTCAAGATTCACAAGCAATGCACGGCATTGATGTTGAAGCTGAAATTATGGCTGCTCTTGCACAAGAAATCACAGCTGAAATTGACCAAGAAGTATTAGGCTCATTGGCTTCATTAGCAGGTACTGCTTCTGAAGATTTCGACCAAGCTGCGGTATCAGGTACTGCTACTTTTGTTGGTGACGAACATGCTGCATTAGCTGTTTTGATCAACAGAGTATCAAACCAAATCGCTCAACGCACACGTAGAGGCGCTGGTAACTGGGCAGTTGTGTCACCATACGCATTAACTGTATTACAGTCAGCAACTACTTCAGCGTTTGCACGTACAACAGAAGGCGCTTTTGAAGCACCGACTAACACCAAAATGGTTGGTACATTAAACAATGCAATGAAAGTATATGTTAACACATACGCTTCAGATGCATCTGATGTATTAATTGGTTACAAAGGTTCAAGCGAATCAGATGCAGCGGCATTCTATTGCCCATACATCCCGCTAATGAGCTCAGGCGTTGTATTGGATCCAGGTACATTCGAACCAACAGTATCATTCATGACACGTTATGGATATGTTGAGTTGAATAACACTGCATCATCGCTTGGTAACGCAGCTGACTACTTGGGTAAAGTAGACATTACTGACACAGCAGTTAGCTTTAGCTAAGTTTAGTTTTACTAAACAGAAAATAGGTCCTACGGGGCCTATTTTTTTGACTTTAATATTAAAAGCTCGATACTTAACTGTGTCGAGCTTTTTTCTTATTTGATAAATACTAATGTCAGATAGCGAGCCGCAAGGCGGACTTATGCTGCACCACAGCGTAGCTCATAGAACGGGCATAGGACTACTTTTTATAGGAGAAAACAAATGGGAAGACCAATTAATAAAAGATTTTTCGGAGAGCCAACAGCAAATGGCAACGAAATTAAAGTACGTTTTCGTGCTACAGGCGAAGCAGAAGCAAACGGCTGGATTGTAAAGCAATTAGGATCCAAAAAGTTTCGTTGCTATGACGGTACTAACACAATGGATTGTACACTAGTTGACAAATCACAAGGTACTTTAGCAGTAGGCGATATGACTATTACAGTTAAAGACGATGCAGGTGCTGCAAAGCAAGTAACTAAAATTGCAGGACGTAAAGTAACTTTAGATACAGGCGAATCAATTGCTTGGAACTTTACTGATGCTACTGATGACGCAGCAGTTGAAATGGAAGAAGCTGGTACAGCTGATGACTTCACTGGCGCAGACGATTTCGAAACTGACTAAGAATAGAATAGTAGGGGAGAAATCCCCTACTTACTTTTAAGGAATTATTGAATGTCAAAAATAGTAAGAGTATCCGACGGTAACTATAAAATCTCAGTAGCAGAAGATCACAGAATTACTTTTGACGTTGGCTCTGGAGGCAGAGGTGACGGAAACGGTACTGTGTATATTACTGGCGATTTAATGGTTGAAGGTACAAACACATCATTAGAAACTGTTAATACTGTTATTGAAGACAACATCATTACTTTAAATAGAGGCGAAAGCGGAACCGGTGTTACTAGAGATAGTGGTACAGCAGGCTTACAAATTGATAGAGGTTTAAAAGTTGATGCTTACTGGGTATTTGATGAATCAATTACATGGTATGGTCCTGACGCAGTTACCTATCAAGGAACATTTAAAGCAGCTGACAATGATGACAGAATATTAGGACTACAAACACCTAATATTACTACAGACGGTACAGATTTAAATTTATTAGGCCCTTATTCAACAAGCGGCGGAATACAAGAAAATCCAGGATTAATTAAGATTGCTGGTGAAGATGGAACACCTTATCTAGCTAAAATGAATCTTACTAAGGATCCAGGAGATCCTTTATCACCAGTTGACGGAAACATTATTCCAAACGTGTCATATGTTAATGATTATGTTTCAACATTCTTTGACAACACAGTGCCTAATAGAATTGAATCTGGAATAATACCAGATGCAATTACTAGCGTAAGAGTTTATGATAATTCAGAAGATGGCGGAACTAGTAAAGTAGTATTAAGTGTTGACGGAAATGCAGTACAAGAAAACTTTGATAGTTATGTAGAAATGTATGGATTAATCATCCAAGATACCGACTTAGGTACAGAAATAAAAACATCAAGTACGTCAGCACAAGACCTAATACTTGGAGCAATGGGTACAGGTAGTGTTGTTGTAGAAGACAATCTACGTATTAGTAGAATTGGACACGAAGGTGATGACAGATTAGAACCAGCAGCTCCAGTTGGCGACGAAGGAACAGTAATATATACAGATAACAGTGGTGCTGGTGCATCAGGAATATATTTTGTTAATTCTAAAATTGTAACCACAGGTGGCGATCAACAGAGAGACGAATTGATAAGTAGAAATAGAGCACTAGTTTATAGTATGCTCTTTTAAGGAAAGATAAATGGCAATAGTAAATGAAGCAATAATAAGTAACGGTACCGGTGGCGTAACAGACTATCGATATACTATGTTAACTGTACCAGCAGGCGAAGAATGGGCCATAACAAATATTATGGTTTGTAATACATATGATCCAGCAGGTGGCGATGCAGCAACAGCGGATTGTGCATTTGATTTACATTTTGTACCAAGTGACGGATCGTACAGCGATACTATTACATCTGTAGTTAGAAGATTAAATTTACCTGCAGGCGAAACTTTTACGTTTGATACAGAAAAAGTTGTGCTAGAAGGCGGCGACAGTGTAGTTGTTAATGGTAGTGCAGATACAACTACTCCAACAGCAGTTGGTAGATTAGCGTGTACAGTAAGTTATATTAAGGTATTGTAATGAGGTTATTAAAAGCGCAAAATACAAACCTACGTAATATTTACGGTAAAGGTGTTAAGTATGATGTTAATAATAGAGTAATTGTAGATAGTGAAAATGTTATGCTGGTTCCAAAAGGTACTACAGCAGAACGTCCTGCAGATGCAACTACTGGTGACTTGCGTTACAATACAAGCAACAACGAATTTGAAGCATACCAAGGTAGTAGTGCAACTTGGAAAAGAATTGCATTTAAAGAACCAGCAACAGTAGTTCAGCAACAATTTGGACCAGCAGATGGTACAGAAACAGTATTTGGCCCGTTAAACTCGTCTTGGGATAACGATGCCGGCGACTATGAAGATTATACATTACCTGTAGACGGAAATAATATTATTGTATTAGTAGAGAATGTTATTCAAATACACGGCGCAGGCAACAATTACACAATCGTAACAAATCCGGGTGGATTTGCAGCAGGTACTTATTTACAGTTTACTTCTGCACCTCCAGCAGCAGGCACAGGCGGCGCTGACGTTTATATAACAGTGCTACATAACTTCGATAAGTAAATTCAATAAATACTTGTGTTAAGGAGATATCTGAGTGGCACAAGTAGGTAGAATATCCGGAGGTTTATTAGATAGTAACCTTCTAAGAGAAGGCGCAACAACCGGAGCAAATCAAAATCTTACATTTAGGAATGTATCATCAGCAAGTGGTGGTGCAGCAATACTTCACCTTGACGTTATTAATGATAAATTAGGATTTAATAATGATGCGCCTAGTACTGTTTTACATGTAACAGGCACAACAAAAATATCTAATTCATTAACTGTTGATACTAATATCGACATTGCAAATCTAAATATTCAAAACAGCACTATAGCACCGCTAGGCGGAACAAATAATATTATACTTAATTCTGCTGGTGTTATTACAACAACTAATGTACAAACTGAAGAATTATTTATTGATAATAATTTTATACAGACATCAAATACTAGTGCAAACTTAGAACTAAGACCAAACGGCAATGGTAGTGTTGAGGTAATTTCTAATGTAAATGTTAGAGGAGATCTACACTCTCAAGGTAATATTACTGCTGAAGGTAATATTGTATTTGGTGATTCAAACACAGATAATGTTATATTCAAAGCAGAAATAAATAGTGATGTCGTGCCTGATCAGCATGATACATATTCCCTTGGTAGCACATCAAAACGCTGGATAGAATTTGAAGGAATATTATTAAACGGGCAAGAAACCACATCAGACGTTGCTCTTATCGGTGGACTAGAAATAAACTCTCGACAAGGCAAAATATGGTTTGTATCTAAGAACGGTAGTAATTCTAACGTAGGTAATCATCCGCAAGGGCCATTTGAAACTATTGATTATGCTGTAACACAAGCATCTACTGGAGATACCATTTATGTATATCCAGGAGAATATGAAGAATCATGTCCAATTGAAATTCCACAAGGTGTAATATTACGAGGACACGATCAAAGAAATACTATTATATATCCAGCAAGTAGCCAAAGCACTACTGATATATTTTTACTCAACGGTGAAACCGGAGTAAGTGACTTAACTATTAAAGATTACTTTTATGATAATGCAAACGATATAGGATATGCATTTAGATTTGCACCTGGCGGCAAAGTAACAACTCGTTCACCATATATACAAAATATTACAGTGTCAACTAAAGGTAGTACAGTTTCAGCAGCAGATCCTTTAGGATTTATTGCAGGCGATGCTGGACGTGGTATACTAGCAGACGGCGCAGTATTAGCAGCAGATACACGAGAAGCAAGTTTATTATTTCATGCAATTACATTAATTGTTCCTAACGCAGATGCATTAGTAATGACTAACGGTGTAAGAATAGAATGGTTAAACTCGTTTACATATTTTGCTAACAGAGGATTTTACGCAACAAATGGCTCAGGCCGTATTGATGATAATTTACAAACACATTACGGTGCTGAAGTAAGGTCGATTGGAAGTGCAAACATTTATGGTAACTACGGTGCTGAAGTAAGTGGCGCAGATACATTAATCTATCTAATTATGCACAACTTTGGTTATATAGGCACAGGTGCTGATAGCTCAAATGACGAAACATTAACAATACAAGCAAATGAAGTTATAGAAACTAATAATGGTAGAATACGATATCAATCACAATCTCACAATGGTGATTTTAGGATAGGCGATAACTTTTTAATTGACTTCCAAAAAGGTAGTCAATCTTTTAACATTAATGATCTTCCTGTAGTTGGCGTAGATACAATTAGTGTTACGACTGGCTCAGACGTTACTTTGTTAGACTTACAATTTATACAAACTGGAAATGTTAGATTAATTGATAATAGTTTAGCAAGCATCAGCGGAGATATGAATATTGCTGGTGCATCATCTTTAATAAATCTTAACGGTAATGTTACTGTTGAACAAGATTTAGATGTTAGCGGAAATTTAACTATAGCAGGCGCATTGATTGCATTTGGTAATAATCAATCAATTGACACAATTAGATTTGAATCAGGTATTGACAGTAACTTATATCCTAAAACAACAGATCTACATGACATCGGAAGCAACACACAAGGGTGGGACGATGTTTGGTTAACACAAGTACTAAATGATGATATCAACATTACTAATAACTTTATTGAAACAACACAAACTAGTAGTGATTTAGAACTTAGAGCAGAATCAACTAGTTCAAATATATTCATAAATGATACTGCTATATTTGAAAACAATTTAACTGTATCGGATTTATCTACATTCAACGGCACGTTAGATGTTGCAAATCTAATACTTAATAACGGTTTTATCGGCGTAGGAAATTTAGATGAAAATAAAAATCTAATAGTAACTGGTAATCTTGCAGTAGGCACCGCAGCACAGTTTGAAGAAATATTAATTGATGATAACTTTATTACTACTACGTCTACAAGTGCAGATTTAGAGCTACGTGCATCAGGTACCGGAAAAATACTAGTACCTGATAACGATTTTATAGTTGTAAATGATGTTATAGTAACCGGTGACGTACAAGCAGGTGAAATAGAAGCTATAGGATATATTCAGTTTGACGGAGAATACACAACAGGCCAATTAACAATATTTGATGATACTATTACTACAACATCAGGCGATCTAGAACTTGGAGCAACTGGTAATGTAGTTGTTGATTTAAATGGTGTACAAATTGATAATAATTTAACCGTTAGCGGATTAACTACTGTAAACAATGCTGTTGATATTAATGGCTTACTAACACACACTGGCAATAGAAATCAGATTGGTAATAAAAGTATTACTGGAAATCTTTATGTAAGTAATAAAACTACATTCAATAGCAGATTTGAATTTGAAGACATTGTAATTGATGGAAACGTTATTACTACAACTGCAACTAGTTCAGATTTAGAATTACGTGCAACCGGAGCAGGAGTTGTAAGATTTAATGATACAGTAGAAGTACTTGGAACCGGTGTTAATGTACAGGATGTTACTGCAAATACATTATTATCGCAAACAACAATTACTACACCAACAATAAGTAATGGCACAATAGTTGTTTCAGGAAATCAAATATCTACAAGTAATACTGATTTAGTCTTTGATGTATTAGACCCGACCAAAACTATAAGTGTTACAAATAATGATGTTAGAGCATTATCAGGAATTGAAGTAACATCAGGACAGACTTTTTTATCTAATACCGATATAGTAGGTACACTAATACAAACTGGAGCATTTTCACAGTTTGGTTCTAGTAGTCGTACAGGCAATCATGATATAGTAGGTGATTTAACTGTTAGTTCAACATCAAATATTGATGATATTCAATTTAATACAACTAACATTTCTACAACTGATACTGATTTAATACTTTCTGCACAGGGTACTGGGCAAGTTTTAATACCAACTAATAATCTACTAATTGCAGGAACCTTTGACAATCAAGGCACGTCAACTGTGGTCTCTGCTAATGTTTCAAATTTAACAACAGCAGAACAATTTATATCAGGAAGAACTACTATTTCTGATAATACTATATTCACTAATTTTGCTTTAGATTTAGCAGCAGCTGGTAGTGGAAACATAGTATTTGACTCTAATACAATATTTGAAAATAATTTAACAGCTTCACAAGACTTATCAACGTTGAATCAAGTTGAAATAACAGGCCTCCTTCAACATACCGGTGATAGAGTACAAACAGGATCATATTCACTTATAGGCAATATGACAGCAAGCGGCGACTTTGATGTTCCTAATATAGAATTTGATAATATATTAATTGACGGAAATAGAATTACAGCAACATCTGGAGACTTAGAGTTAGACGCCGCAGGCACTGGCAACGTTGTCTTTAATAAAGATGTAAAAATAGATGCAAATGTTGTAGCTAAAAATTCAATACTTGGCTCGCAAGCAACAATAGATGTGTTTTCTGGAGGCACTATCAATGTAGATGCACTAGCTACTCCTATTGGCGTAAATGACGCAACTGTTTTAATTGATAATAAGATTACAACAGCTGTCGGATCTAATACATCTATAAGCATAGAAGATTTTGACACTATAATATCAGACGCAGACAGTACAGAAATTTCACTAGATCTTGATGTTGACGGTATAACAACAATACTAGATACAGAAGTTAATGGTACATTAACATATATAGGAGATTTAACTCAAACAGGTAATGTTGACATAACTGGCAATGTTAGTTTTAACGGAACCTTAACAGTTGATAGTCAAGTACAATTTGAAAATATCCTTATAGACGATAATATTATTACGACTACTGAAACAAGCAGCGACTTAGAATTACGTGCTAACGGAGCAGCAAAAGTTGTAGTGTCTAGCAGTAATTTATCTATAGAGAATGATCTTACAGTAGACGGAACAACAACAACCGATACTATTGATAATCAAATAGATATTACTTCGTATGCATACGAAACAAATACTGGATTAGAAATTAGAGGTAATAGTATTATCCATACTACAACTGATACAACTATAGCATTAGCTGCTGGTTTTGGGAATGCAGAAATAAAATTTAATTCTAGTGCAACTGCTAATGAAGATCTTACAATGTTTAGCGGCTCAGCGCAGTTGCTTAATACTACAATAGGAACAGTAGCTACATCTAATAATATTCTAACTCATACTGGTGATAGAATACAAACAGGAAACTTCGTTATGCCAAACTTACTTGGCAACGAAGTAATGGATGTAACTGGCACAATTGATGTTACAGGTACTGGACGACTAGGCAATATTAAAATTGAAGGTAATACTATACGTCAAACATCTATTGCAAATGGAGATCTAGAACTACGTGCCAGCGGCACAGGCAACATTTTAGTACCTGAAAATAATGTTCGAATCACAAACAATTTAACTGTATCACAACTAACTTCATCGACTATACAGAATATTAACGAAGTTAATGTAGATACACTAGAAACTAATTCCCTTAGAATTTACGATAATAACATTGATGCATACGGCACTGATAAAGATATTATTTTAGATACCAACGGTACTGGCAAAGTTATAATTGATACTAACAATGCACATCTTTCACAACAATTAACAGTGGATAATGTCATTACAGGCGGCATCAACTTAAACGGTACGTTAACGCATACAGGTGATAGAACTGATACTGGTCCATTTTTAATTTTCGACCCTGCTGATTTGTATGATGTTTCAAATGGTTTATCAGTTTCTTCAACTACAACACTAGATACCTTTATCACTACTTCTGGTGCAACAACAGCAGGGCTATCAATCCAATTCAGTGCTTTAAACGACTTTATATTAAGATCTACAAATGATGTTGTGTTTGATAATGATCTTGCTTTTTTAAATACTAATCTTAACAACAGTATTACAGCAGATATAATATCTTCACAAACTATTAATAATGGTGGTACAATTACTGCAAATGCATTTGATACTGCTGATATTACTATTACACAAGATAAAATTGAAAGTGTTACTACTGGAACAGACTTATTCCTTTATCCAATAGGTGGTAAAGTACATGTACCAAGTAACAATGTGTTTATATTGGACGATTTAAATATTGTTGGTACTACAACTGTACAAGATCTTGAGGTAAAATATGGGCCAACAAACCCAATGCAAGTTACTCACGTAGGTGATAGAACAGTAGAAAATACATTTAATGTTTCAGGCGACCTAACAGTTACAGGAAACATTATTGCATCAGAAGTTCAGTTTGAAGAAATTAATATTAATGACAACACTATTTCTAGTACAACAACAAGTGCATACTTAGAATTAAGAGCTAGTGGTACTGGCGAAGTGCAGTTTAATGCAAATACTAAAATTCAACAAAATTTATATCTAAATGGTGTAAGTGACATAGGTCAGCTAACAGCACAGTATGTACAAGCTGACAAGTTTGAAACTAATAACATAGAAATATACGACAATAGAATACAGTCTGTTAATACTGATAGTGATTTACAATTACGTACTCAAGGATTTAGCGGAAAAATAGAAATAGATGACATTACAATTTCAGGTAGTACATCACCTCCTGTGATTGAAACTTTTACTCCTCAATTAAAGTTTAGTCTTGGCTCCGGCAGTCTTGATATATCTAACTTTGATGATGCTGAAATGCCGAACGGTACAACAGCACAAAAAACATTAAGCACACCCGGGGAAATTAGATTTAATACTGACCTTGGTGTGTTTGAAGGATTTACATCAGCACCAATTGCATTTTCAGGCATTTACTCAGCAGATAGACAAACAAATGTAGCTGCTGATTCTACATCAAACGAATTAAGATTAAATGCACAAGGAAATAGAGTAGCTACATTTAGAACTGGTAACGTATCACTTGCTGGAACAATACTTCCTAATATTGATATTAATGACTCTACGATATTAGGTACTGTAACAGATCAAGATATTACATTTAGCAACGGAAGCGGCGTAGTTAATATTGAAGAATTAACTTTTGAAAATTCTAAAATATTCAACAATACTAATAGTGCATTAACATTTTCAAACACCGGCGGCTTCACAATACTATCTGCAGACGGATTGCAACTTCCATCTGGACCATCAGCTGATAGAACAAATATAGAAGTAGGCGACACTCGTTGGAATACAGATACCCAAATTTTAGAAACATATGATGGAAATTCTTATATAGCAGCAGCAGGTCTAAGTAATAATATTACCCCTGCAGAGTTTGACGATTTGTTGTTTGAATACACATTAATCTTTGGCTAATAGCCCACTTTTCCGTAAAACACATAAATACTAGTAATGCAAATACGTGAGACCGCGTCTTGCAGGACAAACTGTGGTTAGCCAGCAAAGACCTTAGGGTGAAAAATAGGCTAGAGGGACAGGATCCCCGTGTTAAGGAGAAGAGATGGCTGTTGGTCGTATATCGGGTCCGCTCTTAAAGTCAAACTTACTTCGAGATGGAGTAAATTTAGCCTTTGAGAACGACTTACTAGTATTAGATGTTAATAATGACAAAGTAGGTATCAAGCTAGGACTTAATAACGGAGATCAAAACGATCCTATATTACCTCAACACGAATTAGATGTTAACGGAACATCTAAAACTACTAACCTTGTAGTAGACGTCCAGGCAGACCTTGCTGATATTACTATATCTGGTAATACTATACAAAGCTCTAGTGATTTAAACCTTGTAACAATTGGTGCAGATACTGTTGTTTATCAAAAACAATTAGATATACAAGATATAAGCATATATGACAATGTTATAAGCACTAACAATGGAAATGTAAACTTAGAATTAAGACCAAACGGAACTGGAATTGTAGATATATTTTCAGAAGTAAATGTTACTGGAAATATTCATGCAACAGGCAATATTACAGCAGACGGTAATATTCAACTTGGTAGTACTGATCAAACAACACCAAATGATGACACTGTAACATTTAATGCAGAAATAGCATCAGATTTAATACCTGAAACAGACGATACTTATCAACTAGGTACAGCAGCAAAACGTTGGGCAGACATTTATGTTCAAAACTTTGTTGCTACTGAAATTGACACTGGTGACTTATTTGTTGACGGTATTGATTTATCATTACGTCAAGGTAAAATTATATACGTTGCAACAAACGGCGATGACACTAATACAGGAACACATCCGCAAGATCCAGTTGCAAGCGTAAAATACGCTCTAGAAACAATAGCCAATAATGGCGATTCAATACACATATATCCGGGAACATATACTGAAGAATTTCCAATTGAAATTCCAGTAGGCATAAATGTTAAAGGCGAAAGTCTTAGAAGCGTTAAAATACAACCAACAGTAGCAACACAAGACAACGATGCATTTCTTCTTAATGGCGAAACAACAATTGAAGATATAACTGTTGCAAATTATTTTTACAACAGCACTAATGATACAGGCTATGCATTTAGATTTGCAAATAATATTCAGGTAACTTCACGTTCACCATATATAAAGAATGTTACTGTTATTACAGAAGGAAGTGTAACCAGTGCAGCAGATCCTAGAGGATTTGATCAAGGAGATGCAGGTAAAGGTGTTTTTGTAGACGGTAGTGTTGCAACAGCAAATAGTAAAGAAGCAAGTATGCTGTTCCACTCAGTGACATTTATTTGTCCAGGTGTTGATGCAGTTACAGCAACTAATGGTGCAAGAATTGAATGGCTAAATTCATTTACATACTTTGCTAATCGTTCAATGTATGCATATGATAGTGCAGCAGGTTTAAGAGGCGATGGTAAAACTGCAATTAGAGTAGATGATGTAACAGGATCATTTTCCGCAGGCGAAACAGTTACATATTACGATACCAACGGCAGTACAGTATTAGCATCAGGAACTATTGAAACAGTTGATGCAGATGGCAAATTTTATATTGATGCTAAAAATACAGGATGGGAACTTCCTTCAGAGCGTGGCGGAAAAACTGTAGTAGCTAACGGCGATGCTCAACTATCGTCGTCAATTAGTAAATTTGGCATTGGTAGTTTGTTATTAGACGGCACTGGCGATTATATAACAGTTAGTAGTCAAGAAGACTTTGAATACGGCACTGGCGATTTTACTATTGAATTCTATGTATATTTTGATGCAGTGTCAGGTAACTTGTATGATCAAAGAACAACAGCATCACAAGCATCTCCTGTAATCTATGTTAATAATTCAAATAAAATTGCATATTATGTTAATGGTGCAGAAGTAATTACAGGAACAACAACACCTACTACCAGTACTTGGTATCATGTTGCTGTAACAAGGGAAGGTACAGCAACTAAACTGTTTATTGACGGAACACAAGAAGGTAGTACGTGGACTGACAATACAACATATGTTGAAACAGGCATACGAATAGGTGCAGGATTTGATGATACTTCTTTTGTAGATGGTAACTTTGATGAAGTTAGAGTTGTTAAAGGCGAAGCAAAATATACTGCAAACTTTACTCCTAGCACGTTTCCATTTGTAGGTGAAGATGGTACTATTTTATTATTACATTTTGAAGGCTTAGACGGATCTACTGATATTGTAGATGACGGCATCAGTGGACAAGATATCAGATTTAGTGGCGGCGCAACTGCAAACAAAACTACATTAGTTGACTTTTCAGACTTTGGTGCAGAAATACGTTTAATTGGATCAGCAAGTGTTTACGGTAATGAAGGACTTGTAGGTGACGGTCCTGGCGTTATTATGTACGCAATTGGTCATAATGTTGCATATATTGGTAACGGCAAACAAGTTGACAACGATCCTAATACTGTAATACAAGCAAATGAAATTGTAGAAACAAATGATGCAAAAGTTTATTATTCAACAGTAGATCACAAAGGTGACTTTAGAGTAGGCGATTTATTTGTTATTGATCAAGAAAACGGCGCAATACAATTTAGTAATGCATCATTTAATATTGATACTACTAATGGTATTGAAATTACAGATGGAACAAATACTACTCTAATTAGAGGTGATAAAATTGAAACTGGCAACTGGCGTCTAAGTAGTAATACATTAGAAACATTATCCGGTGATGCTAATATTACAGCAGCAAGTGGTCAAATCAATTTACAAGATAATGTTGATATTACTGGAGACTTAGATGTTGTTGGTAATGTCAGTGTTGCAGGTAATATTACAATAGGCGACCAAAGTACAGATTCAATTAGTTTTGCTGCTAATATTGACAGCGGAATGTTTCCAACTACAACTGATACTTACGACTTAGGTAGTCCAAGTTTACGCTGGAGAGATCTTTGGGCAAATAGATTATATATTAACGATATAGAAATTAACGATAATTATATTACTACTACATCTACAAGTGCAGATTTAGAACTACGTGCAAACGGCACAGGAGTTATACGTGTACCAAATAATAATGTTATTATTTCAAATGATTTAACTGTAAATGGAGATTCAATATTTGAAGATGTCACAGTTAATTCAGATCTTAATGTTTCTGGTACTACTACAATTAATGGAGATACTAGTGTTACAGGTGACGTAACTATTAGCGAGAATTTAACTGTTTCAGAAACTGCACAATTTGAAGAAATATTAATTGATGATAACTTTATTACTACTACATCTACAAGTGCAGACTTAGAACTACGTGCAGCAGGAACAGGTTCTGTAGTTATACCAAACAATAATTTAGAAATTGATAACAATTTAAATGTAGGAATAAAACTTACATCACAAAATATTGATGTATTAGGAAATATACAATCTGCTTCTATTAGTTCTAGTGATATTAATATAGTCAATAACACAATAACAACCACACAAACAAGTAGTAATTTAATTTTAAGAGCTAATGGTGCTGGTGAAGTACATGTTGATTCAAATAATGTTGTATTTGGTCAAACACTGACTGTAGCAGGTTCAACTGATGTACAAGATTTAACTGTTAACGGGACTATAACACATACTGGTAATTACATACAAACTGGCGATACAAATATTACTGGAAATTTAGATGTTTCAGGAATAGTTGCATTTAATTCAGAAGTACAATTTGAAGATATTTTAATTAACGATAACTTTATTACTACTACTCAAACTAGTTCGGACTTAGAGTTACGTGCAAATGGTGCAGGAAGAGTACTAATACCAAATAACCAAGTTGTAATTGAAAATGATCTTGATGTTACTAATAATATAACTGCTAATAATATAGATGTAACAGTAGATGTAACAGCACCAACATTTAATATTAGTGATATACAAATATCTGGCAACGAAATTGCTACAACGGTATCAAGTGCAGATTTAGATCTTGTTGCAAACGGCGGTGGCGAAATTGTATTTAATAGCAAGGGTCTTTTTGGACAAGGATTTACTGTAGCATCCGGAGACACAGATTTACTTAATACTACTATTGTAGGTAATATATCTCATGCAGGTCAAGGAACATATACAGGTAATGCACTTACTACCGGTGATTATATAATAAATGGTTCATTGACGCTGACAGGCGGCAGTGCTATTATTGATGACATTTTAATTGATACTAATTTTATTACTACCAATGTAACTGATGCAGATCTGGAACTACGTGCTAACGGTACTGGCATAGTTAAAATAGATGATAACTTAGAAGTTACAAACGATTTAACAGTTAACGGAACTTTGTCTACACCGGTACTAGATGTTACAACAACTATTACATCTGATATTTTTAGTACTGGTGATATTCAAATACAAGATAACGTAATTACTACTACTGAAACTAGTTCGGATTTAGAACTACGTGCTAATGCTCTTGGATTTATTAGAGTAGATCAAAATAATGTAATAATGAATCAAGAGCTAGAAGTCCTTGGATCAACTACATTATCAAATACAACAATTTCAGGCAGTTTAACTCATATTGGACAAGCTACACAGACTGGCAATTTTGATTTAACTGGAAACTTAAATGTAACTGGAAACTTAGATATTTCTGGAGCAGCACAGTTTGAAGAAATATTAATTGATGGTAACAAAATTACAACTACGTCTACAAGTGCAGATTTAGAATTAAGTGCAAATGGCAGCGGCAATGTACTAATCAATAGTGAAACGGTATTTGAACAAAATATTCAAATAGAACCGTTTGGTACTTTAGAAGTTACTACTATTAACGTTGGCACTGTGCTTACACCTTCATTAACTGTATCCGACGAAATTGAAATAGCTGGAAATGTTATTAGAGCAGTACAAAGTAATTCCGATCTTATACTTGATGCTAGTGGTACAGGCTCATTATTAATTCCTAATAGTGATGTTAGTATTACAAATGATTTAACAGTTTCTGGATTAACAACTTTAGATAACACAGTAATTACTGGAGATATAACGCATACTGGAAATTATACACAGTCAGGCGATGCAATAATTAATGGCAATTACACAGTTAATGGATTATTTTCAGTTAATGCAGAAATGCAATTTGAAAATATTTTAATTAATGATAACTTTATTACAACTACAGCAACTCAGAGTGATTTAGAATTAAGAGCAGCAGGCACTGGTAAAGTTTTAATTCCTACAAACGATGTTTTAATTAATAACGACTTAGAAATTTTAGGAATAACAACAACTGAAAATATTAATAATGCTGGTTTAATAACTTCAGGGTCATTTAACACTGCTAATATTAGAATTATTAATAATCTTATTGACACAACATCAAATAATGACGATTTAATTATAGAAGCTAATGGTACTGGCACAATTCAATTAAATTCTGATTTAACAACAGATTCTCTTACAGTTGTTGGCGCAACTATATTACGAGAAACAAGTATAATAGGTACATTAACACAGCAAGGTGCAACAACACAAAGTGGTAATTTTGATCTAACTGGTAACTTACAAATTGTTGGTGATTTGACAGCACTTAGCTCGGCACAATTTGAAGAAATATTAATTGATGATAACTTTATTACTACTACATCTACAAGTGCAGATTTAGAGCTACGTGCAAACGGAAGCGGCGAAGTATTAATACCCCTCAATGATGTAGTTATTTCAGATAACTTAACAGTTAACGGAGTAATAACTAGTGGGTCAATTGTAAATTCAGGACAAATAATAAGTGATTCGTTTGGCACAGGCGATATATTAATTGATGATAATACAATTACAACTACTGTTACTAGCAGTAATTTAGAATTGCGTGCCAGCGGTGCTGGTGAAATACAAGTACCTACAAGCGATGTAGTAATTACAAATGATTTAAGAGTAGACGGAACAACAACAACCGGTGATTTGACCACCACTGGACAGATAACTCATATAGGTAACACAATTCAAACTGGTTCACATACTATAACTGGTAATGCTTTCATACAAGGAACTCTTAGAGTTGGAGGCGGCTCAATAATAGATAATATATCTATAGCAAATAATGTAATAACTATTGATCCTGCTGTAACAAATACTAATTTAGTTCTAAGAGCAAAGCCAACTGGATCAATATTTATTGATCAGAATGATTTAGTTGTTAATGGAAACATTAATGCAGCAACTTCTACTATTAATTCAAATACTATTAATAATACTGGTAGTGTAACAGCATCTGTATTTAATACTGGTACTATAACAATAGTAGGAAACTATGTTTCATCTAGTTCCGATATTAATTTACAAGCAAATCAAGGAGATAATATTCGCCTTCTATCTGATACAGAATTTGATCAAGATCTAACTGTTACAGGAACTACTACTTTAAATGATTTAAATGTTAACGGAACACTAACACACATCGGCGACTACACACAAACTGGTAACACAACTATTAATGGTGATATTATTGTTGGCGGCAACTTTGATGTTTCGGGTGCGTTCCAGTTTGAAGAAATATTAATTGATGATAACTTTATTACAACTACAACTACTGATGCAAATTTAGAACTAGGTGCTAACGGCAATGGCGAAGTTTTAGTAACGGATAACAATGTTAGATTTTTACAAGACTTAACAGTTGAAGGAAATTTAATTACAAATAGTATAATATCGTCAGATACATTTATATCTAGCGATATCTTTAGTACTGGTAATATTTTAATTGAAGATAACTTTATTACTACAACTGAAACTGATAGTAATTTAGAATTACGTGCAGCAGGCGCCGGCTCTGTTAATATAGGTGGCGGCATTAGCATCAAAGATAACACAATTTCAACAATAGGCGGACTTGATTTAACTTTAGGTACCGGCGACGAAATTATACTTGATACAACAGGTAGTTTGATACTTCCGTCAGGTACAACAGCACAACAGCCGGCTACTAGTTATGCAGGTAGTTTGAGATTCAATACAGACATAAATGACTTTGAAGGATATGATGGAACAAACTGGACTAGCTTGGGAGGAGTGTTTGATACTGACAGAGACACGTATATTACAGCAGAACTAACTCCGGGTGCAAACGATGGTGCTATTAGATTTTATACAAATGGATCATTAGCAGCAACATTAGATAGCACAGGACTTGAAACGCCAAGACTTGAAATTGATAATATTTTAATTGAAAACTCGACCATTAGTTCAGTAAATACTAATAGTGATATTAATATTGAAGCAAATGGAACTGGCGGAGTAGGTTTAGAAAATTTCCGTATAGCAGAAAATACTATAACTAATATAGTACCAGGAGCAAACACTGAAATTGTACAAACAGGTAATGGGTATCTTAAATTTGGAGATGCTGAAGGGTTTGTAATTCCAGTAGGATCTAGTGTACAAAGACCGGGGACACCAGTAGTTGGTGTTACACGTTTTAACACTACAGACAGTCGAGTTGAAGTATATGACGGACAAAATTGGGTATCAGTTGCTGGCTCAGCAAGTGGTATATCAAGAGCAGATGCAGAAGATTTAGCACTAGAAATTGTATTAAGTTTAGGATAAAAAAATGGCAACACTATTTAAAAATAAAGTATTAACACAGGTAGGCACAACACCTGTACAAATTGCGCAGACTGCAAGCAATTCTAGAGCAACAGTAATTGGGCTCAGTCTTACAAATTTATTAGCAGACAAAGCTGTGTTAGTTAGCGTAATGTTAACAGATGAAACGTCCACAACAGGGTATTATCTAAAAGATGTAATGATACCACCAGGCGGAAGTTTACGGGCAGTTAATGGAGGCGAAAAATTAATTGTAGCTTCTAGTAATGAATTAATGGTAGTATCAAGCGTTGACGACAGCGTAGATGTTTTAATGAGCTTTGTTGAGATTGTATAAGGAGAAATAAATGAGTGGAAATTATTACGTAGGAAACGGACCAAATTTAATCCTTGATCAATACAACGGAGGAAGATATTTTTATGCGTTAAGAATAGACGAAAACGAATTTTTGTATTTGACAAAGATAGATATGGTACTAGATAAAACATCTAGTGTTAATTTAAATGAATCAGGTCCTGATAGTACAAAGGATTTTGAGAATTTTGAATTTGGAGTAGACTTTTTTGATAAACGTTTACCAAATAAAGAAGACGATCCCGAAATAGAAAATATGCGATATCAACAGTATCGCTGGGATTCAAAAAACATAGACTATGAGGTTAATGCTGACGGAGAACTCATAGTTAAAATAGATCCGTTAGGATAATAAAATAAAAGATAAATACATGCAAAGCGCATGTGCTGAATTAAAGG
>ERZ1046568.1020-NODE-1020-length-20757-cov-14.277413_pt1 | contig 20757 bp, 20 predicted proteins | sample MGYA00383092_ERZ1046568 | MGnify/ENA primary metagenome ERZ1046568 (study PRJEB29581, sample SAMEA5548362) | metagenome | biome: marine; feature: coastal; material: water | depth 1 m | study: Short-term variability in the microbial, nano- and picoplankton... | reverse complement strand
ATAGTATTATCCCATAATCCCATTTCTTGGTCATTATCAATTATGGTTTGTAGATATTCTTCAGTTGGTTCAGGAACATCATTAAACCTTGTTGGTGGTTCAGGTATTTTATTTCTTTCAGTATCGTAGTAGTGTTCACTTTTAGGTTCTTCCTTAGTTTTAGACAATATCTCATTTAATTTATCTAACTCGTCAGTTGTTGGTCTATATCTTGCAATCTCACCAACTAAATCAGACGCCTGTATTGGTTCTTCCTTTGGTTTAGAATCTTCACTTTCACTTTTAGATGTGAGTGTTCTTTCTTCATTAAACTTAACTAACATATGTAGGAAAGATAATGAGATTAATGGTAACATACCACCTGAAAATATAGCAAGAAAACGTCTATGTGATTGTAGATTTCCTTCTTCAACACCAACATATTCCAATATAGGTCCCGTTAAATCAACCCACGATAGGAATTGAGTAGATGTAATGTCTATATACTCAAATGCAAAAAATATGTTCCCCACAAATTGAATTATAGTTACAATACCGAATGGAACGTAAACCTTAGACCCCATGTTAACCGAAATTGCGGCTAACGCGGATAATGCAGCAATTTCAATACCTATTGAAAGATATAGTGCCCACGACATAGGGTTTGATATCCCATACCACCCTGTTACGTGTGATATTGACACAATTGCAACAGTTATGATAGGAACAAGAAACGCTACGTAGATAATTGTTTTAAAATTTCTACTAAACCAATTCGTACCCTTCATACTACTTTTTTAATTCGTTTTCTAAGGATTCAAGTTCTTTTTCTATTTGACTTTGTCTTTGTAAATCAAACATTTTTCTATCAGTTGCCTGTATCATTCTATGTTCACTTTTCAAACCTTCAATCTTTAATCTAAGATCTAACTCATCTTTAGTAAATGTGTTATTTTCATTGTATTCTTTTAGTTCTTTCATCTCCTTTTTAATAGAAGACATTTCTCTACTGTCACCACAACCCCTAAAGAATGTGAATATTAGTACAACAAACACAATAACATTAAAATACTTTTCAATAAAATTTTTCATAATTTATATATTACTTTTATAAATAGTTTAGTAGAGTAAAACTCTCATTTCTTAATTTTTTCATCGCCTTTTCTTTTAATTGACGAATACGTTCTTTGGTACAACCAAACTGTTCACCGAGATCTTCTAAATTACATTCAACACCATCCAATCCAAAATACTTGGTAATGATTATCCTTTCTTTTTCACTTAATAGTGTCAATAATTTTCTCACCTGTTCCTTTGTTTGGTCTTGATTGATAACGTAAGCTTCAGGACTAAATGAATCATGATTTACAATGATATCAATTAATTCATCACCTTCTTCATTAATCGGTGTACTTAAATTTACACATTTTGGTATTGAAAGTGTAGGGATTTCAAGAAGTTTTTCAGGATTTTCATATTCATCAAAGAACATCTTTTTAAGTTTCTGTTGTTCTTGTATAATATTAGAAGGAATACGTATTGTTCTTGAGTTGTCGTTTAGTGACGACATAATTGACTGTCTTATCCACCAAACCGCATATGAAATAAACTTGATCTTTCTTTTTGGGTCAAATTCTTCTGCCGCTTTTATTAGACCTATGTTACCCTCAGAAATAAGATCAGGTAGGTCCATCCCTTGATTTTGAAAGTTTTTAGCTACTGAAATTACAAACCGTAAATTACCTAACACCAATTGTTTTAAAAGATCCGTCCTTTCTTCTGTGGTAATACTTTTATTCTGTAACCCCTTAACAATTGTTGTTAATCTTTGTTTATCGGATACAGGTAATTTTTTAATGTCTTTAAGGTAGAATTGGATCTCTTCGGTGTTTAGGAAATTTGTGTTTTGCATGAATGAACGGGTTTTTTGTATTAGGTGAAATATACTACTAAAATAATGTTAATTTATCAATTTTCAAAATTATCTAAGAACTTTTTTTCCTCTGTTGATAAACTATCAATACCAGTTTTATTTATTTTTTCAAGTAGGTCATCAATGTCCATTGAAATGGGTTGTTTATGATACTCAATTTTTAAATATTGGTCGTCTATTTTACTAAAAATAAACTGTTTAACTTTTTCTGGTAAGTGTGCTGACGCAACGTCGTTAATATCAAATATAAAGTAAAACTTAACCTCAGGTGCAACCAAAACCTCATGTATTGATTCCAAAAACTTGTCATGGTCAACATCTGTTTGAACCATTATGATTAAATTTTTACCATTTTCTACTAAGTATTTTACGGATTTTACTGTTTTGTGTTCTCCAATTACGTTTAGACAGAAGAATTCAATATCTTCCATATCATCGAACATCCCGTATAAAAAGATTGCGTAGGTTTTTGACATTTATTTTTTATTTAAGTTAATTTTCCAAAAGATTCCACCACCAATAAAAGGTACAACACCATCTCCGTTAGTTTGTACACCTAAATTCAGTTGGTATAATTTATCTGTTTTCGTCTTTAATATAAGACCACCTGATGCAGTTGAAAATATATCTTGTTTATTTCCTGCAATATTAAAACCATAATAAACCTGTGTTTTTGGTAAGTCCTTAACAATAGTTGTATTATATATTGTTGGTACCTCAAAATTCCAAACAACATTTCTACTGATCACTTTATTTTGTGTTATTGTATCGGTCACAACCCCAAATCCTAAGGTTGGGTTAGGTTTTGTTCCAATGGAATCTATAGTGATTTCAGGTGCAAACTCATAAGTTAAAGATAATGTGTCTGTTGTAACAAACTTAGAGAAATAGTCTTTTATGATTTGTAATGAATCAACATCAACAGGTATCTTAACCACCTTCTCTACAACTCTATCTACATATTTAGGTACGTATTTAGGTACTTCAACACGTTTCTCCACAAATACCGTGTCAATAGTTTTATCAACCAATTCATATTTTTTACCATCTACCTTAACAATTTCTTTAGTCCCATTTGATGTGTCACCACAACCCCTAAGAAGAAGAAATATTATTAGCCCTACAATAATTATTGTTTTTATGTCAAGTTTAAAAAATTTGTCAGATAGTCCCATAACTTATAAATAGGTTATTTTTTTTTCTTAACTATATCGTCAATTATTCCATATTTAAGTGCTTCAGTTGAAGATAACCATAAATCTCTTTTTGCATCATTCATGACGGTCTCTGAAGATTTACCACAATACTCACCAAGAAGATCAAATAATTGATTGTTAAGTTTCTTCCACTCAACCATATCAATTTCCGCATCTTGTATGTTACCACTAAAACCACCACTTGATTGATGTAACATAGTTCTTGAAAATCTTAAAGAACTTCTTTTACCTTTCGTACCCGCACCTAATAGTATAGAACCCATAGACGCCGCCATACCCGTATTTACCGTACGAATATCCGAAGTTATATAATCCATAATATCAACCATAGATAGACCCGACTTAACAGACCCACCAGGTGAATCAATATGCATCGTTATATCATTATTATCAATACTATCAAGAAACATTAATTGTGCTTGAACTATTGTTGACATTTGGTCATTAACAGGTCCTGCAACCCAAATAATTCTTTCCATCATCAATCTTGAAAAGACATCCATTGCAGTCACATTAAGTTGTCTCTCCTCAAGTATGTAAGGTGTCAGATTGTTTTCAATTTGTTTATTATAGTAGTGTAGGTCTAAAGAACTTACTTTTTGGTCTTTAGCGTACAAATTAAAGTTTTTTAATTCTTTTGATATCATGATTAATTTATTTGTTTCAAAGTTAAAATAAAAATTCTATTATACAAGTGTTTTTTTAAGATTTTTTTAAGAGATTTTTGTGGTGATTGATTCTATAACGGAAACGTTATCCTCTTTCTTGACCATCAATAAGTTATCCGACCAAGTTCGTATCAATGGGTTGTGTGAAATTACAAAGATATTTTCAAAATATTCTTTTATTTTCTTAAAAAACTCACCAACCATCTCTAAGTTTTCATCCGCAATCTTACCAAACACCTCGTCCATAACAACTATATTTGGTTTCGGTAATGCGGATACTTTAGTAAGAACAGCACGTAACGCAAGAGACGCAATCGTTCTTTCATAACCCGATCCTGAATTCAGTGGTTTTACAACTCTTGTATCACTATCAATCATAACAAAGTCCAATTCGTTCTTATCATTAATGTTTACCTCTAACTTAAAGTAACAACTATCATCCAACAACATACTCAATTCATTATTTAGTAACGGTATCATATCCCTTAATATTGTTTTAGAAATACCATTCTTACCAAAAACAGAAAGATACGTTTTATATGTTAACTGTACCTGTTCTTCATTTTTAATTTTGACAATTAGTTCTTTGTTAATTGTAATCTTCTCTTTTAGATTATTTATCTCATTTCTAAATCTTTCAATTTGAATGTTAGATTGTTTGATATTAGAATTCGTAGTTTCAATTTGAGTTCTAAGGATAACTAATTCCTTATCAATTTGTATGTTCCTTTCATGTTTTATCTTATTATCTTCGTAATAAGAAATCTTCTTAGTTTTTACATCTAACTCAAGTTGTTTCTGATCAATCTCTAATTCGTATTTTGCTGAAATAAGTTTATTTTTCTCATATGCATCATACCCCGTTTTAAGTGTTGAAAGGACAGCTTCATTTTTAACTGACTCATCAATAACTCCCTTTAGTTTTTTAATAGAACCCTCAATCTCAACTATCGAGTCGTTCTTCAACTTAATCTCTTTGGTATGGTCAACATTATCCAAAGGTCTCTTACATTCAGAACAAATACTACCTTCTGTCAGGTGCTTAATATGTGTGTTAATTTTTTTAATTGATAGATCATGTTCTTTAATTTCATAATTAAGATCTCGTATCTTATCTTTTAATATGTCATGTTTATCTTCAAAATAGTATTCCTTAGGTTCTACAACAACAGTGGTTTTTAAAGTTTCTTTTATCTTTTTTATTTTAAGATTAATATCATTAATCTCATTATTTAATGTTTGTACATTTGTTTTAAAAAGTTCTTGGTCAATATCGTTATGTTTCTCACTTAAAAGACTTTCTTTCTTTGTAGTTAACTCACCCAATTTTACCGTTGAATCATTAAGTTTTTTATCCTCACTAACGATGTTTTTATCAACCTCAATTATTCTATCACTAAACCCCGTATTTTGAGTTTCCAAAGTAAATGCATTGTGAGTGTTAGAAATCATTGTTCTTGAATAGTCATTATACATAACCTTACATATGGATTCCTTCTCTTTTAAAGTGTCGAGACCCATAAATTTAGTCAGTATTGCACCTCTTGCGGTTGGTTTTGAATCTATCAACTCCTCAAGATTATATCCTGTTGTTAGTATTGTAGATAAAAAATCCTCTTGAGTTCCAATTGCTTTCGTAATGAATTGTTCTGTTTCTCTTCTTTGTTCTCCCGCTAAATTTTGTATCTCACCATTAGGTAATACTTTAGAAAATTGTAAATCAGTTTTAACTATGTACAATTCCCTTTTATTTTTTTTCCTTGTAATAGTACGTTCGATAATATAATCATCACCGTCGATAGTTATACGACCTTTTACCTCTACACTATCTTTAGATGTGAATCTATTAAAAACCTCCGCATTTGTTTTGGTTTTTGTTGTTGTGTTAAAGAAAAGAAATAGAAGTAAGTCTACGGTTGATGTGGATTTACCACCAAAATTCTTAGGTGTTGATTCAACCACAGTAATACCATCTAACCCCGTAAAATCAATTATGTTATTGTCACCAAAGGAAAGAAAATTAGAAAATTCAACGTTCTTTATGTACCACCTATTATACTTAACACGATTCTCTTCCTTATTGAAAATTTCCTCATTAACTTTATTATCTAAACGATCGAGATAATCTATGTTCGCTTTGATGTCATTCTGAATAATGAAGTCCTTCATCAAGGTCTTTTGATAGTTAGGGTCGGTTATACTATCAGAAACTTCAAGAGATTTTAGTTTCGCGTTACTACCATTACTATGTACCTTGGTGATTATTTTTACATGACGAGTGTTGTACTTGTCTTTAAAATATTCCTTTACCCTCTTTATTCTTTCTGGTGTGAATGCTTCAGGTGTATCGGCCCATGTTACTTTAATTAGTGGGTTTATGTTTTCCATTTATTCTTTGTTTGGTGTATTTTCCATTTCTTAAATCGTAAGTTTCGACATGTTCCTTTCTAAAAGATAACCATTCCTCAACTTCGTTAGTGTTTCTTGGTTTAAATTTTGTTCTGACTAATTTATTAGTGTCTCTAATAGTGTTAGGTCTTATAACAATAAACTGAGTAAAGTCAACATTGGACCTTACAAAAATATTCTTTTCACTACTTGGATTTTCCCTTAACTTGTTATACGAATAATACTGATCTAACCAATATTTTTCCTTTCTGCCGGGTATGTTAGCGGTTTGAAACGTTTGTTCTGAAATCAGTGAGTAATTTTGATTGTCCCAAAAATTACCAATCCATTTACCATGTTCAACCTCCACACCCAACTTACTGTCTTTTACACCAACTAAGTCAATTTTATTGTGTACGTCGTTATGTTTTAGATTTACCTTAAATTTACATTTAAAGAATTCTATAACAGCATTTCTTATTAAGGTGTCATTAAACTTACCTGGTATAAACATTCACCATCATTTTATCCTACTCTCTTCGAAGAATTCAATGACAGAGTTTAATGCCCACACAGCACCTGCCGTGAAGAGACCATCGTAAAAGATACCAAAGTATCCAACATTAAATAAATCCTTAGTTATTCCACCCAATGTAATCGATAGGAAGAATCCTACCCATGTTGAAGTACAAAGGGGACAGTTAATTAGTTCTCCAAAAAATTTAGAGTGTTTTTCTATCCATGTACGTAATCCCTCAAAGATTGACCCGTACACAATTATGGTCGTCATTCCATACGCCATAAAAGTCCAAAATATTAATAATCCGATCATAGTAAAATATACAGATTATTAATTTAATAATCAACCCCCTATTCGTCATATAAAGACCCTAAATCGGAACTCTTCATATACTTTGCTCGGTTGAAACCTGATAGTGTGGTTGTAATTTTATTAAGATCTTCGGTAAGTTTAGCGTTTTCAGATTTTAACTTTTCAATCTCTTGATCGTCAGTTATATAAATCGGTTTTTCAACAACAACCTCTTTTATTATTTCTTTAGTGATAACTTCCTTATCGGTTTTGATCGGAACTTCTTTTATCACCTCAACAAGTTTTTCAACAACCACTTCTTTAGTGACTATTTTAGGTTTTTTGTTTAATTCAACCTCTAATTTTAGGAGTTTCTGAGATAATTCCTCTATTTTTTTGGTATCCTCGACCTCAACAACCTTCTCCACTTCCTTAATAACGTCTTTACCACGTGCAACTGAAGGTGTTTCACCAAATTTTAATATGGTATAACCTCTATCAAACACATCATGAGCCAATTCTTCGATTTTATCGATATTATTTAACTCACAGTACTGAATAAATTCTTTACTTAAGGTTAAGGAGTATTTCTTTTTCATCTTCGATGTCTTTGATATCACTTATTGAAAAATGAAGAAAAGGTTCTTCATTGTCTATGTCGTAGAATGTGTATTTGTCTGTTGGTACGTCGTATATTCCATATCCATGGTGTTGCACCGTTTCTCCAAAGTTTTGTTGTATCAATGATCCAACCATAATTGCTTGACCACCTTCAGGTAATTCAAAAACCTGTCTTTTATGTATGTCACCACATAAAAGTAAATCTAAACCAGTAAAACTTTGTGGTGAGAACGAGTCTTCAAACTCATATCCAGTATCAGTTGATAACCCCATTATCGGACTGTGGAATAATCCCACATATAACCCATCACCTTTTTCGAATTCGGGTCTTTGGTTGTGTTGGTACAAAGAGTAAACAACCCAATTAATATTATCGTCTTTATACACACCACTATCCTTATAGAATCTTATATTTTCATTATTTAATAACTCAATAATTGGTGTTATACTATCTGTTCTTTCATGGTTGTTCTCTAAGAAATCATGATTACCTGGTATTATTACTACAGGTGATATTTGTTCTGCAATATCATTTAAAAACTTTGAGGTTACCATTAACTGTTCATTAGAAATATTAATCTTCTCATGAACCAAATCACCAGCAATGACAACACGTACTTCATCGTATTCGTATTCACTTACTTGGGTTTTAACCTCTGATATGAATTTTTGAAATTGTCTTTCATAATTCTCATGATATAATTGTCTACGAATATGTATATCTGCGGTATGTATAATTTTTTTAATCATCTAATTTCATTTTTTTACGATATTCATCGTGTATTAATTTTTTAAATTTAGTTGTACTCCAACCATGTTCTCTTCCCACATAATGTATTGGTATATCTAACTCGGACCCCGTAAAATTGGTTAGATCTTTATAATCATCCCCCAAAAACCTTACGTCAGGGTTAGTGTCCTTTATTAACTCCAAAAGATCTTTCTCATACGTATAAATGTGTACGTCATTTATATATCTAATAGATAGTAAAGTTTTTATTCTTTCTTCAACACTGAGGATTGGTTTTAATTTAGTGTCGGGTCGTTCAATTGACGAGTCTGTATGTAGTAGAACTACAAATCTTTCACATATTTCACTACACTCTCGAAACATATGAACATAACCTGGATGAATAATATCGAAATTACCTGCAATTATCCCTTTCTTATATTTCTTCTCCATCATTTAATATGTTTGGGTTTTGTTCTATGGTCTGTTTTGTGATCAGATCTTTTATTTTAGTTGTCGACCAACCATGAGATCTGGTTGTGTAAATTACTTCTATTGGTAAGTCATCACCCGTAAATGATTTTCCAAGATAATCCTCACCTAATATTCTAACATCAGGTTTAATAATAGATATTAAATTTAACAATTCTTCCTCAGTTTGATATATAAACACTTCATCTATATGTTGTATGGACATTAATGTTTTATATCTCTCATATAAGGGTATGACAGGTTTATATTTACTTTTCCTATGAAGTGATGGGTCTTTTTGTAAAAACACCACAAACCAATCACAGTGTTGTTTTGCAGTTTCAAATGTATATATGTAACCTGGATGTAATAAGTCAAAATTACCCGCAGTAAACCCAACTATTTTATTATCAGTTACAATTCTCATTATTTTAACACTTTTTCCATATCTAATAGGTATACCTTCTGAATAACATCCATTGGTACTTTGTACTCTTCAAACTCACCATCTTCTTTTACAAGTACAATTATAGAACCCAATAACTTTTTATTCTCAAACTCCGTACCCTCTAACATTTTATTAATTAACCTACCATAGAAAGGTAGTTGTAAATAATAGTGTCCAAGTGCAGTACTATCAATATTATTAAATGGTGGATACATTTTCTTAGTGTACCTTTGTTTTTTAAAGTTGACAGGTTTATTTGTTTTCCAATCAGTTATTAAAATACCATAGTCCGTACCTTGTTTGTTTTCAACTAACCACACTTTATCGGGTTGACCCACGTAACCTAAGTCAGGATCTCCTAAAACAATTTCAGTATCAAGTAATACCGCATTTCTTTCGTGCATCAAGTCAAGGAACTTATGACCCGCATCAATCATATTATTACTTCTTTCTATTTGTTCGTCATCACAGGTATAAATCGGTTCTCTTACCTTTTTATAATCACCATATTGTTCAATTAAGTCTTTTTCTAAAATATAATGTACTCGACTTCCTTGGTTGGTGGCATATGTACCTTTATCCGCCCACTCTTGTAATAATAGTTTTTGTTTTGTTTTATCACCTTTAGACATTCTTAGTGATATTGCATCTGCCTGAAATTCCTCGTAGAATTTCTTTATGATTTTTGAGACCGATGGATAATTTGACCTAATCATCCCATGTTCGTCTCTCATATAGTAAATGTGATCCTCTTCTATAAAAGACAAATCAATGTTCTTTCTTCTTCTATTTAATACTTTTCTAATTTTTTCCGCTTCTAATTTTAAATCCATTAATCTAATTGTATTTCTTTAAACTCTGATAGATCACCTTGCATGTCTGCAATATCCCTATCCATTGGTAACTTCATTACCCATATTTTTCCTAATAATTTTCCTGCGTTCATTCTGTGATATAACTTTTCTGTGTCATCCCAAGCATCACCATCTAAAACAATGACTACTTTTTTTGCCTTTTCATAAAGGGTCATAAAAAGATGTTCGGTTATAAACTTACCTAACATTGGTATTGAATTATCTAAAAATAAACTGTCGAACACACCCTCTACCAAATAAACTGGTTTAGACCAATCCACCATATGTTCATTCCAAATAAGACTTGTCTTATCTGCCTGTGGATTTTTATATTTCATTCTCGTCCAACTAAGAAATGATCTTGCAACGAAGAAATTTACATACCCTTTATTATCGTAAGATGGTACTAAGATTCTATTTTCATATGGACCACTATCACAATACCCAATTCGATTTTTTATAATCATCTCTTTTGTGATGTTTCTCGACTTTAGGTAGTTAAACGCCTCCCTAAATTTGTGTGTCATTTGTCTACCCTCTGAGGACTTACTAAACTCAACAAACTCATATGGTAGTCGAACAATTGTGTCTCTTTTATCTACAACAGTAACTAAGTCTTCAGGTGTATATAATTTAAATTGTTTGAATTGTCTCGGTGACGCATACTTCCTAACTAATCTATTTAAGTGACCTTTGGTATTTTCAGTCTCCGCACATGACCAACATTTGTAAACATAACTCATGTAATTGATTTCCAAATTACCCTTTCCATCCCCATCATCTAAACCTTTTATGTCTGAACACACAGGACAATCAAAAGAGATTTGACCTCTATAATCATTATGATTATGAGGTTCACCGAAAATGTCCTGTAGAACATCAACAACTAACGAAAAATCTGCGTCTTTGGTCATTATAGAATAATATACGAAAAAAAAATGACAAAAAAAAGTCCCCAGGAACACCACTCCCTGGGGACAACCAACTAACGTATTAAAATTAACAGAATCTAATGAAATAATTTCACTTTATCTTTAACGTTAACTTCATACGCCCCGTCCTATGATTAATATAACAAAACATTTCCGTAAAGTAAAGTCCCCACTACGTTTTTTCTGTTTTTATTTTATTAATATATCCAATTACCGCTGTTGCAGCATCACTCATATCATAATTTTCCTTTTTCAAGTTTCCAGTTCTCGTTGATATACCCCATTCAACTTCAGGAAATAAGTCATTGACGTGTTCCCATACTACATGTTTTTTATCTATGTCTTTCGGGTATCCACCAAATAGTACGTTTCTACCTTTTGTGTTTTTACCAACAAGGTCTGGAAATGCAAACTTTCGAGCATTATATGTAGATATGAAATTTGGGACAACACCCAATATATCGAAACATGATTTTAAAACCATACTATTATACCTCAATAAAGTACCAACAGTATAAACGTTGTTAGAATTTAGTAATGGTTCCTCAATTATAACCTTTGTGATTCCCATATCCTTGTATTTCTCAAGTTGTTCTGCAAACCCTTCTGATTTCTTAAGTAACTCTTCAATTTTATCCTCTGGTTTTGGTTTAATCTTAGGTGTGAAGTGAGTTAACTCCAATAAATGAGAACCTGTTATATCAAATAAAGCCCAACCAATAGTCTTAGTTGAGATGTCCAAACCTAAAATTTTAGGTTTATTTTTAAATTTACTATTCATATAATGTTATATATGTGATAATTATACATAATTATCATTCAATAGTAAACACTAATTAAATTCTTTAGAAGTCTATTTTTACTGAAATTACCTGTGTCCCTTTTCTTTTGACGGGAGATGAGGTTTTTGCGGTCACCAATGCGTCTTTATTTTGATCTAATAACACCACTTCAGTTACATATCTATCTTTCTCAGTACCTTTCTGTTGTGTATTGTATGTGGGGTTCTGTGTATTAGTAAACTGTGAGTGTGGTAAATTTACTAAAAATCTCATTTCTTCGATATCAGTTGACCTGACAAGTTTAACACTACCAGGGAACGGTTGTTCATCACCAAATTGTGGTTGTGTTGTTGATCCCGTATAACCTAAATAATCGTTATCATTTGTAATATAACTTTCCAAATCAAATAAAGAACCATTCTCAATATCAGATCCTGTTATTATAAAAGAAAAATCTCTTAAGTTTATTGGGTTGATTAAACTATTTGTTACATGATTTGGTATTCTACTTGTAATATCAATTTCAGTCCATAAATTTGGATCAGGTAGTAAATCAGTATTGTTAGTTGTTTCCTGAACTAAGACTTTTAACTTATCAGCAATAAATCCTTGTGTTGCACCAATAAACGATGTTTGTAAATGTTGGAAAGATCCAACCCCATTTGGATGATCTGTTGAACCACCCCACTTTAGTGCTATATTAGATGGGTATACAACATCACACGTACCCTCTACTTCGTTTATTTGTATTTTAGAGAAATTATTACATGGTAACCCATTTAACGATTTATCTCCCGAATACTCTAACATATACGTAACCCAATATGTTTGTGCTGTACTTCCTGAGAAACACGAATCACTTATAGGTGTATCACTTGGTATGTGATATGCTTTAGGTGTTGGTAATGTATATCTTCTGTTTGATCTGTAATCAAGTAGTGCCACTAATTCTTGATCATCAAACACTATAATTTTTTTATCTACAAAAACCTTACCTACTTTTTCACCTGTTTCATCAATAAGAAATCTATATTTTATGTTATTAGTTCTAATATCTCCAGGTGTTCCAGCAAAAGTGGAATCTATATAGTAGTCTGTGGTATCCATTTTAAATTCAGCACCTATAGTAGTACCTGTACTATTTTCATAGTAAATAAATGGTAAATAAACATTGAAGAAATTTACATCTTCGACTACTTCATCATCAACTAAGACACCTTCAGTCGTTGAACTACCAATGTAGTCATCGTATTTAAAGAATCTATCGGGATCTTGAAATATATGACCCAATTCAGTATAGTGAATTACCGCAATACATTTTTGTTCTTCAGGTAAAACACTTATTGGTTCATCAAATGAATTTGAATATGTCACACCTGTATTACTAACTTGTCCATCAGATATTCCATATCCAAGATATTCCATTGTTGAAATATGTTTACTACTGGTATATCCTGATACATTTTCATCAATACCATCAACATCTGCACCTATAGGTTTTTCCTGCCAAACAACATTTAACGACCATGGGTCGTGTTGTTCTCTTGGGTCGACTTGATTTGAAACACAATATGGCGACACTTTAGGTTCTAAAGGATGTTCAATATTACACTTATTACAAATAACTTGTGCATATCCACCTAAACTCGTAAAATTAGGTACGACTCTATCTATTGTTATTGTTGTTTGACCCGTAATGACTGTATCACATTCAGGTGTTATTGTAGAACCCGTTACTACACTTATATCAACTATCTTATATATTAAACTTGTTGAGTTACCAGTAACGACTTGTTCTTCCGAAACAAACTGATTATTGTATACTACAGTAACATATTCACAACCATTAAATCTTGATAGATTATTTGTGTCAATATCTGTGATTGCACCGTTATTACAATCTAAGTACGCCAATGTCTCAGTAAATTGTATAGTGGTTCCTGTAATAAAACTTGTAGACGTACCACTTAATGGTATACGAACACTCGTACATTCTACAGTAGTACCCGAACATTCATCACTGTCGTAAGGTTTATATTCTGTAATAAATCCAGCTGGTCCCATACCATTTTTAATGGTTTCTGTTATAGAATCCATAACAGGTACACCATATGTTGTAGTTCCGTCAGTATCCAATAAGTATGGGTATTTAACTTGTGAGTCTTTATCAAAAGGTGCTAACACATTTTGTTGTGGGTTATTACCTATACCATCTAAAGAGTCAAATGGTGATGTGTAGTCAAACTCAGAATCTCCAACTTGGAAAAATTTAATTTGAAAATCTCCCTGAGCGATTGATTTTCTACCCTTTTGGGTTAATCTCGCTGAGAGGAATTCCGCATTGTTCTGACTTAAAAAACTCATAGTTATAATATATACATTTTAATGTTATTTATAAATATCTAATTATAATTTTATTTATTATTCCCCACATTTATTCGTGGTTCCATAATTACCATCTTTTACAAAAAGTACTTTACCGAATACACCATTTTCTGTTGATTCATCCGCAATCATATATGTTCCATTAGATGAATTTCTAAAGACTGTTGGTGTAGCTGACGATATGGAGTCAGGGTGTATACTGTATCCACTACTTGAACCATTTATAATCTCATTATCTGTTAGTGAGAATGATGATTTAACCACATTTACTCCGTTTACTGTTTTGAACCATGTCGTATTATAAAGTACATAAACTCTATTTTCAATATCACCCGTATTATTTTCACTACATTTTGCCTGTGTTGGTGATGATTCTGTGTTCGATAATAGAATAGCGGTTATTTGTACATTTGATCCAGCACAAACACCGTTAACACAATCCCCACCTATGGAGTAATTTAGTTTAGCGTCCGACACTGTTATATTATTACCACTACCACACACACTTTCTGTACCATATCCTGCCACAGTTACACTTTGTGGAATTCCATCACAATCATCGTAATATCCAATCCTACCCCCATTAGATGCATTTGTAAACTCTATACACACACAAGTTACGTTAGCACTTGGTTCAGGTGTAGGTTCTGGTGATGGTTCAGGTGTAGGAGTTGCAATGTCTATATCAATGTCGAAATCACAATTAGGAGTCGGTTCTGGTGTAGGTTCTGGTGATGGTTCTGGTGTTGGAGTTGCAATGTCTATATCAACATCAAAGTCACAATTAGGAGTCGGTTCTGGTGTAGGTTCTGGTGTTGGTTCTGGTGTTGGACCTGCGACATTTACATCAACATCAAAATCACAATTAGCGGACGGTAATGGGGTTGGTTCTTGTGTAGGGTTAGGTGTTGGTTGTGGAGTTGCACCATCGCTTGGTGGTGGAGTCGGTTCTGCAGTTGCATTAGGTGTTGGTTCATTTGTTGGTGCTGGTGTCGGTTCTGCAGTTGCATTAGGTGTTGGTTCATTTGTTGGTACTGGTGTCGGTTCTGCTGTTGGATTTGGTGTTGCGTCAGGTGTAGGTGGTGGGGTTGGTGATGGTAATGCTTCAGTACATGGATTGAAATCTTCAATAAAGTTACCATTAGGACAACCATTATACATTTCTTCTTCCGTTGATAATCCCATATCTTTTATTATTCTAACCCAACTAATATCAGTATGACAAGAAGAACCTTGACAGTTTTGGTTAGGTCCTGACCATATACATGCACAGTCAAACGAGAAGTCAATAAGACCATCAGGTGAGTTATTAGCAATATTCGTAGCCTGTTGAGATGTTATTGATAATGCATTATATCTGTCACCCGAACTGGCACCAGGATAGTTAGGGTAAGTAGGTGGTCGATTCACATCATCATATATTCCTCCCGTATTATTCATACTAACCTGACCAATATTTACATTATTCGCCATAATATCGAACTTCGCCCTATTACATCCATGACCACCAGGACATGGTGATCCATTAGCACCACTACCATTATATTCAACAATAAAGGTTAAGGAATTAATACAATTTACTAAAGGTGGATTTGTGACTTGTGGAGTTGTTTCAATCTGTTCAACAAAATCAGCACACATTTCACAATCAACTCTTGGTGATTCAATTAATAATACTTGGTCTAAACAACCCGTACTAACTAATTTTAATCCGAATGTTAGTAATTCATCATCAACAGTAAGATCAATGGGACTTGTTGTTACATTTGAAAGAATCAAATTTGTAGCATTGGTTGTGGTGGTTCCACTATAAATATCAACAGGGAAATCTGTCAACGAATGACTATTATCTAAATTTATATTTACCCTTATTAATTTACTCATATTGAAATATTTTACCGTATGTATATAAATACAATGGAAACAAATTAATTTAAATATGAATGATCAAAAACTACTTCTTAGTCAGGAACGACACAAGTATCGCATCTTGAGAAAACATTCTCACCTCTTCTGAGTGCCGTAGCAGATTCAGTTGTTGTAATACCGACCGTTGCACACTCCGTAACGAAATCTCCACAAGAATTAACACCAGACGTAATATAAATAATATCACCCTCATTTGCAACATTAGCGGTTATTACATTAACAGTACCGTTACATGTCCTTGTAGGGTCAATAACATATAGTGTATTTGTGTCACATCCCGTAGCATATCTATTGTTATTGTTAGAATTATCAGGTATTGTATATTCACATGCACCTTCAGAAGTACACGTACCTTTTTCAGTTGATAGGTAAGTCACACCAGGTAACACACTCACCAAAGAATCATCATTTGAATCCCATATTGATCCATTACCAATTAAACTACATATACCAACATATATATCATTATCTGAAGGATCGTTTGATTGCACACTTAACATGTTGTTGAAAATTACTTTTTGATTTACACCATTTGCATTTGTCCAAGACAATCCATATCTACTCTTATTCACAGAACTTTCAACTTTCCAATATCTACATTTAGCCCCTTCTGAACTTGAAGGTAGTGGAGTCGGTTCTGGTGTTGGACTTACGATGTCAATATCCACATCAAAGTCACAATTAGCGGACGGTAGTGGAGTTGGTTCATTTGTTGGTAGTGGAGTTGGTTCTGGTGTGGCTCCGTAGGTTGGTGGTGGAGTTGGTTCATTTGTTGGTAGTGGAGTTGGTTCATTTGTTGGTAGTGGAGTCGGGGTTAGGTACTCATTAAATGTAACTACAATGTCACAGTCGATATTTGGTGTTGGTGGTGGACTGAATGGTGGACACTCTTCACATTCAATATTAACTAACTTAACTTGAAAACCACCTTGTCTTTTAGGTAATTCAGATGGTGGTGGTGTAACGTAAAAATCACAGTGTACCAAAAAGATATATAGTGGACCTTCATATGTTCCAACATTAAATGTATGTGGTAAAGTATGTGACCCAATTGATTGTGCACTACTTGGAATTATATAAGGATCACCGTTATAGGTCGTGCCTGTATATATTGTAAACTCATCACAAACACCATTTTCATATAAATTATTTACCGTTACAAGACTCATTTAAATCATCATTTTTTTTATATTCCTACGGTTAATTATCTTGACCATTTGGATCTGTATTTGTACAATTGTGGACTCCTGTGCTTGTCGCACCATTTCCGAATAGTGTCTTAATATATTTATATGTGTTACCTGGAGTAGCAGTAAATGCAGTTCCACCAGTCTCTTCGGAATTAGGACTACAATAGTAATAACCGTTAGGTAGTGGGTTTGTTAAATTCGCATCTGTATATACGTTTTGATCCTGTAAACTACTATGGAGATTCCTATTAGCCCCAGCAACATAGAATCTTGTATTTACCAAGTAATCGTTGTCACAGAACCCACCTGGATCTCCGTTTTCGTCAACGATCATATCGGAACCTAAATCACTTTTTACCGTACTTCTAAAGAAGGTACTGTAGGGTTCTTGTGTAGGGTTAGGTGTTGGTTCATTTGTTGGTAGTGGTGTCGGTTGTGCGGTTGCATTAGGTGTTGAACTTGGACTTGGTGTAGGTGTTGGGTTTGGTGTTGCGTCAGGTGTTGGTGCTGGAGTTGCACCATTTGTTGGTAATGGAGTTGGTTGTGGAGTCGCATCAGGTGTGGGTTGTGGGGTTGATCCATATGTTGGTGGTGGAGTCGGTTGTGGGGTTGCACTTAATGTTAAGGGATATTCCACAATGTTTGTTGGACAATCACTTATCATAGTTGCATTATTATTATAAAAAATGACACTTGTTGCACTATCAGGTACTGTTATTAGTACACCACCCTGAACTTGAGCTAATGTTAAGTTAGTTGCCGGATTCGTTGTTCCGTGAAGAAGTGCTTCATTACCATTAGTCGATGACGTGTGGTATATTGTATACGGACCGATATTGGTTCCTGAAGTTAACGTTACTGTGAAATGTCTTGCCATTTTATTACTTTTATATATAAATACTTTATTCTTTGTTATTGTACCCTATCTTATGATGAACAGTTAGGTATACTATAACCTAAATTATTAATTGCTGTGATTATAAGTCCCATATAATATTGTGGAGTACTCCCTGGTGTAACACCGTAGGTATTATGTATTTCAGTTTTGTCGGATAATCCATAAGCACCAGTATATTGACCTAAACCACCATCAACCGACTCCAATAAAGTTCTAAAAGCAGCAAACTGACCTGTAGTTGTAGTTTCAACTTGGAAAATCTCCCCAAGTATATAATCTACTGGGTTATTATTAATGTTATTTCTTAATAATGTTATATCGGAATTAAAGGTATTCGTTCTTGTTTGTGTATTAGTCCACCCAGTACCACCGTGATAAATTGCACTTCCTTCATCTTGGAATGATAAGTTTATGACTTTAGTAATATTAATTGTTGTACCAGTTCTTGCCATACAACCGTAACTTCTTTCATTTAAACCAAGTTGACCCATATTTAAAACTTTTACCCTACTATCATATAATGCCGAGTCGTTGTTATAAAACGGTAGTAAACAGTTTTTAAGAATGGTTGTGGCCATAGTATTTAGTGGGGCTTCAGTACTACTCATAGAACCTGAATTATCAAAGTATATATTAATTTCAGTCTTGTCGTCTATAACTACACCTGTTGGTGATGGGGTTGGTGATGGACTTGGTAATGGTGTAGGTTGTGGGGTCGCATTTGGACTTGGTTGTGGGGTTGGTTGTAGGGTTGGTACTGGTGTTGGTGTGGCACATATAACGTCAACATCCACAGAAAATTCAATTCTATCGTAACAATCAAACGCCTTACTGTCGTGAATGTATATATTATGAATTACATATCGACTTCTTAGATCATTCTCATGAACATCAATGTCATTTACATTGTCTTCCAACTTTATCCAATACTCGGTGTCAAATTCTAATTCAGAAACTACATTTTCACATGTTGTTCCTGAACCTGGTGGTGGAACTGTAGGATCATTATTAGTTATACATATCGGATTTGACATGTAGTCTCTAACATTAGATGAGGTCCACGCACCGTTAAGTTCGGGTCCTTCAATTTTTCTAAAGTACCCATAAGGTGATGTTCCAATACTTAAATTAAAGTTATTTGGAGACACAATATCATATAAACGCACAACTAATCCCATAACTATAAATACAACATATTACAGATTAGTTTAAATAAAAAAAACCCGTAAAAACGAGTTCTTTCTATAAGTTAATGATTTTTATTTTAGTCCAATTTTGATGGGTCTTGACTACAATTGTCACCTTCGGTAAGTGCTGTGTGGGTAACTGCGTCTGTTGTTGTATCTGTAAATCCGAAGACCACACTATTACTAAAGTTATTTTGACCATTTACTGTGATTGTATCACCCGTAGTTGGTAGTGCAGTACCACCTTGTACACTATTCCAATTTGACTTACTAATTATCACAATATTTGGTGCTTCATTATCTAAGACACATCGAGTGAATTCAAAATTAGTTGCAATTGGATCACCAACACCATCATCTCCGCCACCATCGCGTCCGCCACTTAATCCTGTCCATGGTTGTGAATTACCACAATCACCTGTTGATGTTACTGTTCCACCTGTTATTGTATCGGCAACTTGATATGTAACTCCTGCCGCTAATTGTGCCTTTGTTACGTTTGTCGCAATCGTAGTGTCACTTGGTGACCCATTAGCGTGTTGCCCGATAATTGTAAAATTATCTGCTTGTGTCGTGTTTACGTACTGAGCTTGTAATGTAATTGTTACTGAATATGCCATTGTTTTTGTTTTTTAATTGTTTATTATAAATATATCGTTTTTACGATTTATTCGTTTTCTTATTATTTTATTCTGGTCTTACCACAAATTTACCTCCACAATCTCCCTGATCTTCACACTCATTGTTTTCAAATGAGTTTATTTTTATATCTGTTTCATCAGCCGAAGAGAATTTGATCCCATTTATACCATACTTAAACGAGTCACTTAGTGATGATCTACTACATAAATTATATATAACTTCACTACCATCTTCAGAAATTTCACCTAAATATTCACTTAAGTTAATCCATTTTGCACCCTCTACACAATCGTTAATATTGTAATATAAATCGTTTTGGTTTTTAGGATTAGTAGTTACTCTTACCTCTATACAATTACAACCACTTGTACCAAATGTACTTTGTATTACTGTAGTTGAAACACAACCGTTTGCATCTGTAACCACAACATAGTAATAACCTTCAGGTAAATTACTAAATGTTTGTGAAGGATTTGCGGATGTAACACCTGTAATTGTCGCGACCAATGTTCCACCACTCGTAGTATATGGAGATGTTGTGTCCTCATATAACCTATATGTTTTATTCCATGTCCCACCTGAAGATGTGACAGTAATATCACCATTAGTACCAGTAGTAAATGATGTCATTGTTGCCGTATCATCTAAAGGTTGTGCTACGATAACATTATAAGATTGTTCACACCCATCTT